>OFGI01000032.1_pt1 | contig 138208 bp, 114 predicted proteins | sample 1521751 | NCBI WGS metagenome assembly OFGI01 (sample SAMEA3504115, study PRJEB24116) | mouse gut metagenome | biome: mouse gut; feature: mouse-associated habitat; material: faeces | place: Denmark | collected 2011
AATTTGCACTTTTGTGGGGGATTTTTTTGTGGGTGGGGGTATTTTGTGAGTTATGGGGGATTGGGGGATTATTGGGGGGAGGTGGTGGATAGGCGGAGTTTGTAGTGGAGGGGGTGGCGGGGGACGCAGTATCGGGGCATTGTGCCGACGTCGTGTCCGCAGCTTGCGTTGCCAATGCCGCGGGTGGCAGCATCGATATGCAGAACAGTGTAGGGGCGCGGGGTCAATTGCCATTGGTGCATGGCGTTCATGAGGTCGGCATCGGTGTGGCGGGATGCAGAGAAAGAGGGTAAGCCCTCGGCTTTGATATTGAGCGTGAATCCGGTGCGTGGGTCGGTGAAGGATACTTCGCGCATGTCCTGTCGCTCGCCAGTAGACTGTGGCTTGACGTAGTTTTCGCCCATATTATAGATGGTGGAGGTAAAGCGTCCGGCTGTTACCCCGTCGCGACGGTCGGCACTGTTTTCCCATGGACCAAGCGCATAATAATCGACGCGGCTCAGTGTGGTGTCGATACCCATGACTAAGCCGGCACGTCGGAGTTGGTCGGTCTTGGGAATGAATGTGGCGTCGATATCAATGATATTGCAGGGATAGAAGGTATAAATCAATTTTGTGCCACATAATGAGCCATCACGAAGGGTAGTGACGGTTATGCTGCCATCGGGGTTGGAGGTGAAGCTGATGGAGCCTATAGAATCGAGTCCGTTTGCGGTGTTTTCAAACCGGTCGTTCTCAATCCATCTGTGATTGGTGTATTCCGGTCCATGACCCGGATATATGATGGAACGTCCGTCGATAACAAGCGATTCAAGGGTGCCTGTAGCTGTGCTGAACGCGGCATGAAGACCGCTGCCACTAATAGTTACCGAGTCCTTGCTCTCAGTAACGCTAATGGGAGTGCCGGATAAGGATAGGGTGTCGAGCGGTTTGTGTGGAGTGATGCCGAACTGCCGTGTTGCCACGGGGTGTGCGGCTTCGGAGTATAGCGTGGCAGTGGGATTGACAGCACTGAGAGTAATAAGAACCTCGGCTCCTGAATGGCAAATCCGGGCTATGCGTTCCGGGAATTTGAGTGATAGTGCAGCGGAATCGCCGGGAGAGACGGATGGTAGGGATGTGTTTCCGGAATAGACAGTATGTCCGTCGGACAACACAGTATAATGCAAGCCGAAACGGTTCAAATCGGTGAAAGCATACCCATTGCGAAGCCATACGGTGGCACTCCGGAAATCTGGCGCTACCGTAATGCTGTCGAACTTAACAAAAGCGTGAGCCTGCTTGACCTCGGCTAACTTGGCACTCTCGGCGCGAGTGGGCGGGAGGATGCCATTGCTGCAAAAATTGCCCTGATGCGGGCCGGGATAGTCGTATCCGGTAGTGATACGGTATATGCCGCGCTTGAGGTCCTGCGGGTCGTATATGGCTTGGTCGACCCAATCCCAGATGCAACCTCCAATAGTGGAATTGCTCTGTTCGATAGTGTCCCAGTATTCACGCAGGTTGCCTATGGCATTGCCCATGGCATGAGCGTATTCGCAAATGAACATCGGTTTGTCGAGACCGGAAGAATATTCAGCCATCCAAGCCTGTCCGGGGTACATCTTGCTGTAGAAATCGCTGAAGCGTTCGCCGCCGAAAGGACGGTTGATACGCGTGCCCTCGTAGTGTATGGGGCGCGAAGGGTCGAGCCGTAATGCCGTGTCGTAGCAAAATTCGAAATTGGAACCATTGCCACTCTCATTGCCAAGACTCCACATAATGACACTCGGATGATTTATGTCGCGAGTGACCATGCGGCTGATGCGGTCGTTGAATGCCGGAATCCAAGAAGGCATGTCGGATATGGACTGGTTGGCGTGGTCCTCGAGGTCGGCTTCGTCGACACAATACAGACCGAAGATGTCGAACATGGAATACATCTTACGGTCGTTGGGGTAGTGAGATGTGCGTATGGTATTGATATTGTTGCGCTTCATGAGCATGACATCGCGCAGCATCTCGTCGGTGGATACGGCGCGTCCATTGACGGGAGAGGTGTCGTGGCGGTTGACCCCTTTGAGCAGCACGCGCTTACCGTTGATAAACAACAAGGAATTGTGTATCTTGATATCGCGCAGACCATATAGTGTGGAGAAAGCCATCTCCTCATCGTGGTTCCTGTCGTCGAACTGAGAAACAGATATGCGGTAAAGCTGCGGGTTCTCAGCGCTCCATAACTTAGGCTGTGGAATGCTGAAGCTAACTGAAGCATCGGACTGCGGTGTGATAAGAGATTGCTGCGAAGCGATGAATCGACCGTCGGGGTCATAGAGCTTGACAACGACGCGTTTGTGTGAAGAATCGGCTGAATCGGCGAGCATGGAAAGCCGGACATCGATAGTTGCCTTAGAGTAGCCGGGGCTAAAAGATGCGGTGATGACATGGTTGCGCACGGATGTGCGTGGAACGCTCGTGAGCCATACATCGCGGAATATGCCGCTCATGCGGAACATGTCCTGACACTCGAGGTAACTGCCGTCGCTCCAACGGAACACCTGTACGGCGAGAGTATTGTCGCCCGGATGTATGTAGGGGGATATATCGAACTCGGATTCATTGTTTGCCCCCTGAGTGTAGCCAACGAAAGAACCGTTGACCCAAACATTTGCCGCTGAATATATGCCGCTGAAATGGAGCAAGGTACGGCGTCTGCGCCAGTCCGCCGGAATGTTGAAGGTACGGATATAAGAACCTACAGGGTTTATGCCGTAGTTCGCGCCACCGTCGTTGAAGCCGGGGCGAGCCTGTATGAAAGGCGGTGTGTTGCTGTGAGGGTATTCGACATTGCAATAAATGGGGGTGTCGTAACCGAGCATTTCCCAATTGGACGGGACAGGGATGGAATCCCATGCGGAGTAATCGAACCCGGGGTTCATGAAATCGAGAGGACGTTGTGCCGGGTCGCTAACCAGACTGAAGCGCCAAGAGCCATTGAGGTTGATGCGGCGGTTAGATGCAGGATAGATCCAAGGAGTATTCCAAAATGCGGTGTCGGCAAGCATCTCGCGTTCGTCGGCGTAAGGCATGTATGATGCAACACCGGGGAGTTTGTTGATGGCAAAAACGGTCTCGTTCTCCCATACGTGGCGGTCGGCGGAGGGATTGTTAATAGCACCGCTATCGGGCGCGGCGTTTCCCACCGGGTGTATCAGGAAGTGCGCATGGTTGTCTTTAATCGCCTTGGAGCGGTCGATGACGGAGATGGCGTTGCCATTGAAGGAGAGAGCCACGTCGGGGCGGTTGGCGGGTATGATAGTCCAGGTATTGTCAGCGACGGGTTCGAGCATGAACAGCTGAGCCTCATCGGAGCCATTGTCCTCGCCGGTGGTAAGTACGTGACCTGTGATGCGCAGAGCCTGCCCGCTTGACGGATTTATGAAACGCCATGCACCGGAGAGTTCGGCTATGTACCAATAGACTTCGGCGGAATCTGTGGTAGATGAAGTCAATGCAGCTCCGCGTGCTGATATCAATGTGCCTGACTGAGTTGCCGGAGATATGGTATAAAACTGTCCGGGACGGAATGATGGAGTGGCGGCGGGAATTGCCTTGGCGACAGGTGCCGACGTTGCGGTGATGTGGTCAGCAATAGAGATAGAGCCGATTATGACGGCGATGATGCATGGTATCAAATACTTGGGAAACATGGTAAAAGGTGTTGGTCGAGTGTCGTTTTTTGCAAATGTAGAAAAATTCTATTTGTGACTTGTAATATATTGATAATGAATGTGGTTTGTTTTGTGGTAGGTGCTAAAAGTGTACTTTTGATAAAGTTGGAGAAATGGTATGGAAATCGGATTTACTTATCTTCGATAAGACCAAAATCCAAATCGAAGTCGGAGATGATTTTTTGTATTTTTTTGAACTTTTCATATTCTTCCGTGGCTTTTGTCTCGGCTTCTGCATGAGAAATGGAGCCTTTGGATTTATCCGGTAGAATTTGATAGCGACGGAAAGCGAGAAACTCATTGACACTGGCGGCGAACTCTTGCATTGTAAATGTGTTTTCACGCTCTATCAGGTCTTCGATGTAGTCGAAGTAACCGGTAATAACTCTTTCCAGCCGGCGAATCTCGTTTTGTTGCAGATAGTTCTTGGCGATAACAATATCAGACTTCAATATGCGTCCGTTAGGAGCATACTTCCATGTAGTTAGTCCCATGTGTTCTTTTTCAACATCAGCCTTGGTATATATAATCTCCGCCGCAGTCTGCCCCATAATTGCGTAATGGAACATATTCTGAATCATTGCATAAAAATCACGGGTCGTGGGGGCATACCTATCATAATCTATACTGCACTCGGCATAAATGTCGGTAATCTTCTGCCAGATGCGTCGTTCGCTTGCACGTATAGAACGAACCCTTTCGAGTAATTCATCAAAATAATCTTTGCCGAAAAGCGTTCTTCCTTGTTTCAACCGCTCATCATCAAGCACAAAACCTTTCTGCATAAACTCTTTCAGCACATTGGTTGCCCATATCCTGAACTTTGTTGCCTTGGCAGAATTGACACGGTAGCCAACGGAGATAATCGCATCAAGATTGTAGAAATTGGTCTCTCGTGATTGAGTCAGTCCATCAACAGCACCATGCCGCGAGGTTGTTTCCATTTTGGAAATAACCATTTCCTGCTGTAGTTCCCCCTCCGCAAATATATTTTTCAGATGCTTGCTGACAGCGGGCACACCGACATCAAACAGTTCAGCAATTCCCTTCTGTGTAAGCCAAATTGTCTCATCCTTGACAATAGCGTTCACTCTCACATCTCCTTCGGGTGTGGAGTAAACAATAATGTATTTTGAGTTATTCTGAGTCATGACATTTTTTCCTATGTTGTGATGATATAGCGAGATTAAAAGTTGTAGAACATACCCGAAATTAAGTCATCAGCGAAATTTTGTTGCGCATAATAGTTATGGCTATAACTTCTTGATTCTCTACTATGGCAATCATCATAGAGCGAATAAGCTATATATTTCTATTTCTTGGCTATATTCAGTATGGGGTGCCGTTAGAATGCAAAGTTAATAATTTTTTTCAGACATGAAAATGCTGTTATACTGTTAAACATATATGGTAAAACCGTTGCGGTGATGATGAAAAGTGGGAGCGCTCCGCTGAAAGTTTGAATAAAACTTTTCAGGTGGAGCGCCCGATGTGTATGGCTGGTACGGTAAGGTCAGAAAGAGAATTGAGCCATGGCACCGATTCGTTTTGCCCAGCGTGATTGTCCGCTGAAGTCGGTACGGTTGCCATAGTCGAATTCGGCTGCTACCTGCATGCGCGGTGTCATGTTCCAAAAGATGTTGACGTTGCCGCACAGTCCGTATTTATATTCCGACGGGTCAACTTTGTGTGCCGGCAGAAACCGTGTCTGGCTGAACGAAGTGCTGATGAAAAGATTAGGCTTGATATTGTACTGCACGCCCAAACACCATCCGAAAGAAGCGGGTGCATAGAGATGCCCGGGATTTCCGGGAGTGCCAATCATGTCATAGGCACCGATAAGGAGGTCGCCACCGAGACCGGCGTATCCGTGTCCGTAGTTGACGGTGGCATAAGTGGTAACGGGTGCTATGGGGTGGGCGACAGAACTGAGCAATAGCCCCCAGCCTGTGCGGTAGTGATTTTTTTCTGTCTTGATGTCGCGGTAGGAGAGTGAACGTACAATTCCGGATAGACGGACGTGGGAGGTGCGTCCCCATTCATACTGAACGAATGCCGCCGCATCGGGAATCCATTCATCGACCTTCTTGGTATCGACATTGTCAAAGGCAATGGATGTTGATGGATTTTCGGCGGATATCGCAAATACCCAATTGTTTTTTACCCTCGGCATCCAACGGACGAGGACGGCAGTGTTGGAGAGTTTATTGTTGGGTCCCTGTGCATCGACAGTGGGAGGTACGGCAGCAGGGTCGCTGAACGTAGAGTTGGCGTAGCCGATGGTGAAGTCATTGATGGTGGCGTATGCCTTCTTGAGGTGCAGATCGCGGGAATTGTAGCCGTTGAAATTGGCTTCGATGTACAGCTGGTAGTTGCCGAGCAGTTTGTTCTGACCGATGACGCGGAAAAAGAGACAGGTTCCGGCAGGAGTGGTGCCGAACTTGCGTTTTTTAGTCGGGTCCGGTTCCATGGGTATTAAGTAAGGTGCGAATCCGGAAGCCGGTATAGCACCGTCCCAGTCGAAATATCCGCGCATACGAACGGCTCCGCCTATGCCCATGGCGAGTTTGGCGTCTTTACTGAGGAACAGGAAGTAGGGAGCTTCGGGGTCCTGGAAATGCCGGAATTGGTCGAAATAGAACATCTCGATGAGATTACGTATGGAGTCGGAGTAGGCTTGTGACGGTTTTTGGTCGCGGTTGTCGAGAAGTATGACCTTGTGGGATGCCACGAGCGAGTCGTGCTGTTGGTCGACAAGACTTTTGGCATGAGCCACGGTGCACGTAGCCAAGAATATTGCTGCGGTAAGTAGGGTGCGCGTGTTCATTGTAAGGTGATGAAAATGTGTGATGAATTAAAATAGTTGAATTACCATAGTAACACGCGTGGTGTGAAAAAGTTTTTAAAAAGTTAACGGGTGTAATGAAGCGAAGAGTGCGCCTGTAATAAGGCGCACTCTTCGTCAGTGTATATAGAATCTTTAGTGCAAGCGTCAGTCGAAAATGTGGCGCAGCTTGCTGAAGATGCGGTTCTTGACGGAGTCGGATGGCTGAATGTTGGGAGATTCGCGCAGTTTTTCGATAATCGCCTTCTCCTCGTCGGTGAGGTTTTCGGGAATGTAGACCATAACGTTGACGAGTTCGTCGCCGGTACCGTAACCGTCGGTTGAGGGGAGTCCCTTTCCGCGGAGACGCAGAATCTTGCCGGGTTGTGTTCCGGGGGCTATTTTAAGTCGGGCACGGCCGCCGATGGTGGGTACTTCGACGGAGCCGCCCAATGCAGCGGTGGGGAGGTCGAGCATAAGATTGTAGATAACATCGTTGCCGTCGCGAATGAGTTCGGGGTGCTTTATCTCCTCGATAACCACGAGCAGGTCGCCGTTGACACCTCCGTGCATCGGGGCATTGCCTTTGCCCTTGATGGTGAGGGTCATGCCATCGGAAACGCCAGCGGGGATGTTGAAAGATACGGTCTGCTCCTTGTGTTCAACGCCTGTGCCGTTGCAGTAATGGCATTTTTCATTGATAATCTTGCCTTCGCCATTACAATCGGGGCATACAGCCTGAATCTGCTGAATGCCGAGGAATGTCTGCTGGGCGCGGGTGACTGTGCCGGTGCCATGGCATGTGGGGCATGTGGTGAACGAAGTGCCGTCCTTGGCGCCAGTGCCGTTGCAATGGTCGTCCTTGCAGAACGCCTTAAGTTTAAGTGTCTTGGTTACGCCCTTGGCGATGTCCTCGAGTGTAAGCTTGAGCGTGATGCGGAGGTCGTCGCCACGTCGCTGACGACGAGTACGCCGCGCACCTGCCGCGGATCCGAAGCCGCCCATGTCGAAGTGAGCGTGTCCGCCGAATATATCGCCGAATGCGGAGAAGATATCGTCCATGGACATTCCGCCACCATAGGAGTAGGCTCCTCCGCCGGGGAATCCCTGGGGACCCATGTTGTGCCCGAACTGGTCGTACTTGGACCTCTTGTCGGGATCGCTCAAGACATCGTAGGCTTCAGCGGCTTCCTTGAATTTCTCCTCAGCTTCCTTGTCGCCCGGATTCTTGTCGGGGTGATATTTTATGGCGAGTTTTCGATAAGCCTTTTTCAGTTCTTCAGGGGTGGCCGACTTACTGACCCCAAGTACTTCGTAGTAATCTCTTTTTTCCATTTTCGGCTAATTAACATTGTTATTGACCTACGGCAACCTTGGCGTAGCGTAGCACTTTATCGTTGATGGTATAACCCTTGGTGGGAGTGTCGATGACTTTGCCCTTGAGTTTTTCATCGTCGACAGGTACCATAGCTATGGCCTCGTGTTTCTCGGGGTCGAAGTCGGTGCCGGTGCTTTCGATTGGTTTAACACCGTTTTGCTCGAGGTATTTTACAAGCTTGTTGTAGATGAGGGTCATGCCTTCCTTTACGGCTTCGGCATCGTCGCTGTTTTTCATGGCTTCGATACCGCGCTCAAAGTCGTCGACGATAGGGAGGAGCCCTTTCATGGCGCTTTCAGCGGCATTGCGTATGATGTCGCCCTTTTCCTTGATGGTGCGCTTGCGGAAATTGTCGAATTCTGCCATCAGGAAGAGGTATTCCTTCTTTTCCTTCTCGACTTTAGCTTTCTCCTCGGCGAGCTGCTTGCAGAGAGAGTCAATCTGTGACATTTCGGCATTTTCGATGTCCTCTGCGGTCTCGTTTTCTTCGGCTGCTTCGGGGACGTTGTCCATTATCTGTGCGTCTTGGATATCATTGGTTTCCGGATTGATGTCGTTTCCGGGGGCGGTGTATTGTTCTTTTGACATAATATATATGGTGTTTATTGATTCATGTTTGTGTTAATTGCATACAGCAAAAATGTTGCCAAACTTTTCAGCAGGGCTTTATTTGATAACAACAATGGTGCGATAACGTTCATTTTGCCGCCGAAGCCATGGGAATGAGCGTGTGAGGGTCAGATACGTGCGCAAAAAATGTCGCAGTCGCTCCAGGCTTCGCGCAGGGTGTCTGCCAAAATGTCATTGTCGAAAATACCGAAGAGGGCTGAGCCGGATCCAGACATGGATGCGTAGAGCGCGCCGGCGTCGTAAAGCCATTGCTTGATTTCCGCGATGACGGGGTGGATTGCCGATATACCCGGTTCGAAATCGTTGACGATGTTGCCGCGCCATCTGCCGATGGGCAACGGAAGTAGTTGGGTAAGGGGAGTTGAGGGAATATGCGGTGTGACCGAAGCGTATGCCACGGCTGTGGATACATGTACCTGCGGTTTGATGACAGCAATGGTAAGCCCTGAAAGAGATAGCTCCGGTAGCGGGGAGAGGGTGGTGCCTGTGCCGGTGGCGAGCATGGGCTTATTGTAAATAAAAAACGGGCAGTCGGCTCCTATGGATGCCGCGATACGGGCGAGGGTGTCCATGGGGAGGTCAAGCGCGAACATGTCGTTGAGGGCTGTGAGCGTAAATGCCGCATCGGCAGATCCTCCGCCGAGTCCGGCGCCGTCGGGAATAATCTTGCGTAGGTAGATGTCGACGGGTGGCAAGGGGGCAACCTCGGACAGGCTGCGGTATGCCTTCATGACCAGATTCTTTTCCGGCGGGCAGTCGACGCAGCGCCCGGATGTGTGGAGTGTGGTGGCGGTGCCTTTCGCCGGTACGATTTCGAGAACGTCGCACCATGGTATTGGAACGATTGCCGAGATGATGTCGTGGTAGGAGTCGGGTCGGCGACGGAGAATGTTTAATCCGATGTTAATTTTGGCGTTAGGAAATACTACCATGAGGATAACCGATGTTTTGAGAAATTTGGGAAGCGAAGTTACAAAATTAATCGTAAATTTGCAGAAACAACCCTGTATTTACCACATACATTATTAATATATAAAGATGGATTCAGCCAAGACACCAACTTCCCGACGTAATGCCCCGAAACATCAACCGCTATATGACTATGGCGGGCGACAGTTGCCCCGCGACAAGGATTTGGAGGAGGCTGTGCTGGGAGCATTGATGCTCGAGAAGGATGCGTACACGGTGGTGTGTGACATACTGAAAGCGGAGAGCTTCTATGAGCCGGTGAACCGTAAGATATATGAGGCGATACAGACTCTGGGCGCATCGCAGCAGCCTATAGATATGCTCACTGTTACGGAGCAGCTAAGGCTGAACGGGACGCTGGAGGAGGTGGGCGGACCGGTATTCGTGTCGGAGCTGACGTCGAGGGTGGCGTCGGGTGCGCATGTTGACTACCATGCCCGAATAGTTGCCCAGAAGTATCTGGCGCGTGAGCTGATAACGTTTGCGACAGAGATAGAGAAGAAGGCATTTGACGAAAGCAATGATGTGGATGACCTGATGCAGGAGGCCGAGGGGCGTCTGTTTGAGATATCCCAGCGTAATGTCAAGAAGGATGTGACGCAGATAGACCCGGTGATAGGTCAGGCGATAGAGCAGATTCAGGCTGCGGCGAACCGTACATCGGGCTTGAGCGGTCTGGAGACAGGTTTCCATAAACTGGACCAGCTGACATCGGGCTGGCAGAACTCGGACCTTATAATCATAGCTGCGCGCCCTGCCATGGGTAAGACGGCGTTTGTGCTTTCGATGGCAAAGAATATGGCGGTGAACTATAATACGCCGGTAGCGATATTCTCGCTCGAAATGTCGAACCTGCAGCTTGTGAACCGATTGGTGAGCAATGTGTGCGAGCTTCCGAGCGAGAAGATAAAGAGCGGTCAGTTGTCGCCTGTAGAGTGGGACCAGCTGATGGCACGTATAAAGCATCTGTATGGTGCTCCGCTTTATATAGATGACACTCCTTCGCTGTCGATATTTGAGTTGCGAACGAAGGCACGACGACTTGTGCGCGAGCATAATGTGCGTATACTAATAATAGACTACCTGCAGCTGATGAATGCTTCGGGTATGAAGTTTGGCAGCCGTGAGCAGGAGGTGAGTATGATATCGCGTTCGCTCAAGCAGTTGGCGAAGGAGCTGAATATACCTATCATAGCGTTGTCGCAGTTGAACCGTAGTGTGGAGTCGCGTGGAGAGGGTAAGGACGGAAAGCGTCCGCAGCTGTCGGACTTGCGCGAGTCGGGTGCGATAGAGCAGGATGCGGATATAGTGTGCTTCATACACCGTCCGGAGTATTATCTGCGTTCGTCGACCGATGGTACTGACCGAGATATCCGCGGATTGGCAGAGTTTATTGTGGCGAAGCACCGTAGCGGTAGGGTGGATGATGTGGAGATGCTGTTCAAGGCTGAATTTGCCCGATTTGAGAACTGGAAGGATGGCGGCAGTGGCGGCTATTCGGATTCGGTGGTGGAGTCGCGGCTTAACAGCGGAGAGGGCGGCCAGCATCTGACGCCGCTCGGCAGCGCACCGCTCCAGGGGGGGACGGCGGATTTTATGCCAACGTCCACAGATGAAGCACCACCGTTCTAATGGGCTGTAAAATATCGAATTAACTATAAATGCGCGGAAAGGTTAAAAAAATCCGCGCATTTTTTTCGCGGTTAACAAACCTTTTTCAGGTGGATGTTGTTAGAAGTATAAAATCAACATTAACCCAACTATTTAGTTATGAAAAAAGCTTTATTAATGATTGCCCTCATGCTTGGATGTATGACGGTTTTCGCACAGAAGATTGACAAGAACGAAGTGAAACAACTCAAAGCATTCTTGTCGCAGACCGCTGAAAAGGACGGAACAAATGCCAATGCCCTTAAGGTGACTAACATCAATGATATCGCCTCGATAGAGGGTGTGAAAGTAGAGAACGGTCACGTGACCGCGATAGAATGGAAGGACAAACACCTCGCAGGTGACCTTGACCTCTCGGGCTTCGAAGCACTTACGAAAGTGGATGTGTCACGTAACAAACTTAACTCGATTTCAGTTGCCGGAGATGTGGCACTTACAGAAATCAATGCATCGCGCAATGTGCTCCGCTCGGCAGATTTCGAAGGATGTACAAGCTTGGTTAAGATTTCGGTGTACAAGAACCGCTTGACCGATATAGCCCTGAACAATGTGCCCCTTCTGAAAAACCTGAACTGCTCCAACAACTTGTTTGTGGAACTAAATGTTGCCAATTCGACTACCCTCGAAACATTGAATTGCCAGGGTAACCACTTGGAATCACTGATGGTGACCGGTTGCACCGGCTTGAAGAACCTCTATTGCGGCTACAATAAGCTGACCAGCCTTAACCTCTTCGGTGTTGAGAATCTTGCCAACCTCAATGTGGATGACAATGAAATCACTTCGATGATAGTATCAGGATTGCCTTCGCTCTCAACATTCGTATGCAGCGATAACAATATGGTGACCTTGGGCGTACGCAACTGTAACCGCTTGATAGACCTGGTTTGCTCCTACAATGACCTTACCACTCTGGATGTAGAGGGTTGTACTAACCTGACTTTCGTAGACTGCTCGTACAACGACCTTACTACACTGAATCTCTCTAACCAGACTTTCCTGCAGCGTCTGCTTTGCAACAACAACCAGTTGAACACTCTCGATGTATCGTTTGACAACGCATTGGTTTACGTGAACTGCCGTTACAACCTGATTACCGACTTCCGCACCATCGGATGCCAGAACTTGAGAATGGTTGCCTGCCAGTGGAACTTCTAAAACTTAGTCCGGTCAGTAGACCGATGATGACAAGATAAATTATCCGGCACCGTCGCCCGCAAGGCAGACGGTGCCGGTAGCTTTTTATAGCTTGAATCGGGCGGGCGATTGTGATTAATCGGCAAAAATGAGTAATTTTGTGGTTTGAAACTGAAAACTATGACCGAGAAGATGAAGAATATCCGAAATTTCTGCATTATAGCCCATATAGACCATGGCAAGAGTACGCTTGCTGACCGATTGCTGGAATATACCAATACGGTGGGCGGGAAGGATATGCAGGCTCAGGTGCTTGACGATATGGAGTTGGAGCGCGAGCGCGGTATCACGATAAAGAGCCATGCCATACAGATGGATTATGAATTGGATGGCGAGCATTATGTGCTTAATCTTATCGATACTCCGGGACATGTGGATTTTTCGTATGAGGTGTCGAGGTCGATAGCGGCGTGCGAGGGCGCGCTGCTGATAGTGGACGGCTCTCAGGGTATCCAGGCACAGACGATATCCAATCTGTATATGGCGATAGACAATGACCTGGAGATTATCCCCATAATAAATAAGGTGGACCTTGACAGTGCCAAGCCTGAAGAGGTGGAGGACCAGATTGTAGACCTGCTGGGTTGTGACCGGGGATCGATAATACGTGCGAGCGGTAAAACGGGACTTGGCGTAGAGGAGATATTGAAGGCTATCATCGAGCGCATACCGGCACCGGTGGGAGATCCGGAAGCTCCGTTGCAGGCGTTGATATTTGACTCGGTGTTCAATCCGTTCCGTGGTATCATAGCTTATTTCAAGATTGAGAACGGAACAATACGCAAGAACGATTTCGTGAAATTCGTGTCGACAGGCAAAGAGTATCATGCTGATGAAATAGGTGTGCTCAAACTTGATATGGCTCCGCGGCAGGAGCTCTCGGCAGGAAATGTAGGTTATATAATATCGGGTATAAAGACATCGCGCGAGGTGCGTGTGGGTGATACGATAACCCATGTGGAAAATCCATGCGAGAAAGCTATCGATGGTTTTGAAGAGGTGAAGCCGATGGTGTTTGCCGGCGTGTATCCTATCGAGACAGAGGATTTCGAAAATCTGCGTGCATCGCTCGAGAAATTGCAGCTCAATGATGCGTCGCTTACGTTTCAGCCGGAATCGTCGATGGCACTGGGCTTCGGTTTCCGTTGCGGATTCCTGGGACTGCTGCACATGGAGATAGTGCAGGAGCGTCTTGGTCGTGAATTTGATATGGATGTCATCACTACGGTGCCTAATGTGTCGTACCGGGTGTATGACAAGCGCGGTGAGATGACCGAGGTGCATAATCCATCGGGATTGCCGGACGCGACGCTTATAGACCATATCGAGGAGCCGTATATCCGGGCGTCGGTGATAACGGCTGCCGAATTCATCGGGCCTATTATGACGCTGTGTCTCGGTAAGCGTGGTGAGCTTGTGAAGCAGGAGTATATATCAGGCAACCGTATGGAGATGATATTCGATATGCCACTCGGAGAAATCGTGATTGATTTCTATGACAAATTGAAGAGTATCTCCAAGGGGTATGCGTCGTTTGACTACCATCTGCATGATTTCCGTGAGTCGAAGTTAGTGAAGCTCGACATATTGCTTAATGGCGAGAGTGTGGATGCGCTGAGTACACTTACACATGTGGACAATTCGGTGACATTCGGTCGCAGGATGTGTGAGAAGCTCAAGGAGCTGATACCGCGACAGCAGTTTGACATAGCCATTCAGGCGGCTATCGGAGCCAAAATCATAGCCCGCGAAACAATAAAGGCTGTGCGCAAGGATGTGACTGCAAAATGTTATGGCGGTGATATATCGCGTAAGCGTAAACTGCTCGAAAAACAGAAGAAGGGTAAGAAGCGTATGAAGCAGATTGGCTCGGTGGAGGTGCCGCAGAAGGCTTTCCTTGCCGTGCTGAAACTGGATTAGCAAATAGCGTGTGATATAACGGAACTAAACATACCTGTGTTTTGTTGGAAAAATATAGGATGTGTAAACTTGTGTCATGTCCCTTGTGAGTAAGATAAGAACGGGGACGAGAATAACTTATAACCAAAATTATGTCAGACAAGGATTATAGCAGACATGCGGTGGCGGAGAATCCGTCGCATGACCATGAGCCATTTTACGCGGCGCGTCAGGCGTTGCGCCGTCATGCCAATGGCGGTAATATATTGATTGCCGCGACTGTGTTGGCTCTAATTGTTGCCAATATACCGGCGGTGAATACGTTTTATTTCGATTTCTGGAACCAGCCGGTCCATCTTCAGGTGGGTGATTTCAACGTGTTCAGTCACGGTGGCGAACCGATGACCATGCTTGAGTTTATCAACGATGCCCTGATGGCGATATTCTTCTTCTCCATCGGGTTGGAGATAAAACGTGAGATATTGGTGGGGGAATTGTCGTCGTTCCGTCAGGCGCTATTGCCGATAATGGGTGCTATAGGCGGTATGATATGTCCTGTGGTAATATACTTCGCGTTCAGTCACGGTACGGATTATTCCGGCGGGGCGGCTATCCCGATGGCAACTGATATAGCGTTTTCGCTCGGAGTGCTCGCGATGCTCGGCTCGCGTGTGCCTATTGCCCTGAAGATATTTTTGACTACTCTTGCCGTGGTGGATGATATAGGCGGTATTATTGTCATAGCTGTATTCTATTCAGCCCATATAGAATATATGTTGCTGATATATGCTGTGGTGCTGTTGGGCCTGCTTCTGCTTGGCTCGGTGCTGCATATACAAAGTAAGATATTTTACCTTGGCATAGGAGGTGCGGTGTGGTTCTTATTCCTCAATTCGGGGGTGCATCCTACTATCGCCGGTGTTCTCGTTGCTTTCTGCGTGCCTGCAACACCGGTGTTCGCGCCTAAGAAGTATATCAAGACTATACGTCGTGCCATATCCAATTTCAACCAGGAGGATGACGAGACCCTGAACCGGCGTACCATTCTGGATAAAGATCAGATGAACTGGCTCAAAGAGGTGGAATCGGCATCGGATAAGGTGATTTCTCCGTTGCAGGAGCTTGAAGACTCCCTGCATGCGATAGTGAATAACTTCATCGTGCCATTGTTTGCATTTGCCAATGCCGGTATTTTCCTGCTGGATATGAATCCTGCCACGATAGTGGAGGGGATAAGTCTCGCCGTGATATGCGGTCTAATCGGTGGAAAATTCATAGGCATATTCGCGTTTTCATGGTTGACAGTGAAACTTCATCTTGCTCCTATGCCGGCTCAATGCAACTGGAAGATGTTGGCGTCTATAGCCGTGCTTGGCGGTATCGGCTTTACGGTGTCGCTGTTCATAGCCAATCTGTCGTTCTCGGCTATGGGGGCGGAGGGTATGTATCTGCTCAATCATGCCAAGCTCGGTATCGTGGCAGGGTCGTTGCTCGCGGGTGTCATCGGATTCGTAGCACTGCATGCTGTATTGCCAAAGAGTGTCGTGCAACAAGAATGATAAGAAATATATGCGGCTTAATATGCCGCTGGATATATCGTTGGAGATATTTACTAAAGGGTATATTCCGGTGAAAATCCGGAATATACCCTTATGGTTTTTGTGTGAGTTTCTTATAAATCAGATTTTTGGAGTGATTTTTTGTTAATCCCTTTGGATTTTCACACTTTTATGTTAATTTTGACGCGAAGTGTTAATTGTGCGGTTTATTTATTTGAAAAAATCGCAACAATTATACTTTTTAATTGTTAACATAATAAAGATTAAAAAAATCAAATCCCGATTCGGGTACGGTATAGAAGATGAAAAAGTCTACAATTTGGTTTCTGACGATAATAATGGCTCTGACGTTTGCCGGTTTGCTTTATGTGCAGATAATGTACATGAAGAATATGGTGCGTATGCGTGATGACCAGTTCTCTGAGGGAGTGAAGAGAAGCCTTTATGCGGTGTCCACGGCTTTGGAGCAGGAAGAGGCCAAGCATTTTCTTGAGGAGGATGTGGCACAGATAGAATCGTCGGTATTGCCAAGTTACTCATCGAACGGAACAGATATAGGTGGGGTGAAGTATTCATTTACCACATCGGGTGGTGTGGTAGGTGACATAACATTGAAGGGTAATGTCAACGCTTTGGAACCTCAGATATCATCGGCGGCGGTGCAGGACCGTTACCGTTCGCTTCAGGAAACTTTGCGTACGCAGTACCTGTATCAGCGCAGTCTGCTCAATGAGGTGATACTGAATATTATAAGCCAATCGAGCAACCGCCCGATAACGGAGCGTGCGGATTCGGCTCAAGTGGCATCGTTGCTGCATACGGAGTTTGCCAACAATGGATTGAACCTGCCGTTTGAGTTCGCGGTGGTGAACCGTAACGGTGCCGTGGTGTATAAGTCGCAGGACTTCAATCCGGCTAAAACGGGACATAACAGTGTGTTTGTGCAGACATTGTTCCCGAGTGACGCCAAGAACCGCATGAATTATATCAAGGTGTATTTCCCTGACAAGAAGGATTATATATTCCAGTCCATCAAATTCATGATACCTTCGTTTGTGTTCACGCTGATATTGCTGATTGTATTTGTCTACACCATAATACTTGCATTCCGCCAGAAGAAGCTCACGGAGATGAAGAATGATTTCATCAATAACATGACCCATGAGTTCAAGACTCCGATATCCACCATATCGCTTGCGGCGCAGATGCTCAATGACAATTCGGTGAGAAAGTCGCCGAAGATGCTTGAACATATATCGACTGTGATCAATGATGAGACCAAGCGACTGCGTTTTCAAGTGGAGAAGGTATTGCAGATGTCGATGTTTGACAGACAGAAGGCTACCCTGCGCCTGCAGGATGTGGATGCCAATGTGGCGATAGCAAACATCGTGCATACGTTCAAACTCAAGGTTGAGAAATACGGTGGTGCGATATCGTCGAACCTTGATGCCGAGGATTCAATGGTGACGGTGGATGAGATGCACTTTACCAACGTGATATTCAATTTGCTTGATAATGCCGTTAAATACCGCCGTGAGGATGAGCCGCTGCGGTTGCAGGTGTCGACCCGCAATCTGTCGGACAGCCGTCTTGAGATATCCATCAAGGACAATGGCATAGGCATACGCAAGGAGGATATAAAGAAGATATTCGATAAGTTTTTCCGCGTATCGACGGGCAACCGTCATGATGTGAAGGGTTTCGGATTGGGGCTGGCCTACGTGCACAAGATGGTGCGTGAGCTTCACGGAACCATAAGCGTGGAGAGCGAAGTAAATAAAGGAACAAATTTTATATTAATATTACCACTAACTAAAAATTAAGACGATTATGGAAGAACGTTTGCGTATTCTATTATGCGAAGACGATGAGAACCTCGGCATGTTGCTGAGGGAATATCTTCAGGCAAAGGGCTTCAATGCCGACCTCTTCGCAGACGGTGAGAGTGGCTACAAGGCATTCCTCAAGGGCAAATACGATTTGTGTGTGCTCGACGTGATGATGCCTAAAAAGGACGGTTTCGCCCTTGCACAGGAAATCCGCACAGTGAATTCCGAAGTGCCTATTATTTTCCTTACGGCAAAGTCCATCAAGGAGGATATACTGGAAGGTTTCAAAATCGGTGCCGACGATTATATCACCAAGCCATTCTCCATGGAGGAGCTGGTGTTCCGTATTGAAGCGATATTGCGTCGCGTTAAGGGAAAGAAGGGCAAGGAGATTACCATGTACCGCATAGGTAAGTTTACTTTCGATACCCAGAAGCAGGTGCTGATGGTGGATGATAAGGTAACCAAACTTACCACCAAGGAATCGGAATTGCTGAGTCTGCTTTGCGCTCATGTCAATGAGATATTGGAGCGTAACTTTGCGCTCAAGACTATCTGGATTGACGATAATTACTTCAATGCCCGCAGTATGGACGTGTATATCACAAAATTGCGTAAGCATCTTCGTGAAGACCCCTCAATCGAGATTATCAATATCCACGGCAAGGGCTATAAGCTGATTGCACCTGAGGTGGAAACTTCAGCCAAATAATATCCGAGGATATAACTTAAAAAGTCGTGCAGACGGCGGATAAAACCGTTGTCTGCACGACTTTTTATTGTTGCTGTAAATATTAGATACTGTTAATGGATGTACACTATGTTGAGTGCATATCCATGAAAAAATATTAGATGTTGTGCTTAGCGCGTTGCGTCATATATTTGTCGTAAGCCGCTACCAATTTGGTAACCACGTTCGTAACTATCATATGGACTTGTTGTAGAACTTGTAGTACCACACGACGAAATTAGAATCATCCCAGTAATAGCAATAAATAATGCAATAATGGTATTGGCTTTTGATTGTTTCAGGTTCATAATTGATTGTTGTTTTTAATCTTTAACGTATACATATCCTTCTCCACGACATGTTGAACAATCGACTTTTAGGCGTGCGTATCCTCCACAATTTTTACATGCATAGCTTCCATAACCATTGCATTGAGTGCAGGAAATACTCGTGTTGCCATTTCCACCGCACGTTGTGCAAGTAGAGCTAACACTATGTGTTCCGGAATATCCGGATGCACCGCATTGGCGACAAGCGACATTTATATAATTGTCGAGTTGTCCACTCCCATTGCATCGGTTGCAGTTAACATATTGTATATTCCCTCCACGGGTCTTCATGGGGCGTTTCCCACCTCGACAAGTACATGAGGTGGGTCTGTTTTCACTAAAATATTTGCGCCCTCCACAATTGGAACAGACTGTCTTTTCCTGTCTTGTTGAGACCCCACTGCCATTACAAGCAGAACAACGGGATGTTTTTGAACCACGGCCATTACAGTTTGTGCAAAAAATCGCACCATTATGACAGTAGGTGCAATTTTCTATACTGCTGCGTGAGCCATGACAAGATGGACATACAACCTTAGACTGAGCATGTATTTGTTGTGTGGAGAGTGGTATTAGTATTGCAAATAAGGCAAGTAATCGATAAAGCATGTATTGATTTTTATAGATGAAGAGATATGGGATAAGTTAAGGGCTGCATCGTAATAGACTTTTTACGATGCAGTCCGAAAATTTAATATGAGGAATTAATTCTTCTTTGAATAAGTAGTCCCGTTATAGTAAAGAGTACGACCATTAGGGTAGATTGTAATGGATTCTCCGTCCCCAAAAGTTAGAGCATAGTTTCCATGCGGATCCTTCTGTGCGTTGAAACTGTATTCTCTCATCTGCCCGCCGATTACGATTCTCAACCATGTGCTTTCGATTTTAATGAAATTATAACCATTGAAAAATGTGCCTGTAGGGACAGATACGGAAGAGCTATAGGATTCAGCTGTAGAATTGTTAGTTGATGTAGTTGCTGATTCACTGGCGATGCATACGGATATTCCTAATAACATGGCACAAGCTATTGTCACAAATTTTTTCATTGCATTGAATGTTTCTTTGTTGCACCAGCCCTGTGCAGATATGTACTAAAAGAAAGCGTGGACTGCTATGCCACGCCTTAATTGGAGGTTCTGGAATACCTATTAGACAGATGTGGTTAGTAGACCACGCTATATAGCGCGGAAACTACTATGCAATCATCTTTGTCTAATTGTAAATTTTCCAGATTTCCAATTACAAGATAAGCATAGACGCTTCTTTTTTTCTATGTCTTTGCAATGGTGGCCACCTATTGCGCTGCAAATTTAATAATAATTTGTTTTATGACAATATCTTATCAAAAATATTGTCAATTTAATGATTTTAATAGGTAACGGTTAATTAATGTGTTGGTTGGATTGATTGTTGGAACAAAAAAAGATGCGCCATCAAGGGGGGCTTGATGGCGCATGGTGGGGGGATTCCCCGCTTGATGGGGAAGGGTGGGATTATTTGAGGTTGATTTTGGAGAGGGTGATTACGGTTTGTCCGGCGGCGTCTTTGAGTTGGGCGGTGTCGGCGTTGTTGCCGGGGATGACGGTCTCAACTTTTGCCAACGCAGCAAGGAGTTCCTGCTCGGTGGCTATGTCGGGGCATGTCATACGGGTAGTGGCGAGATTGGAGAAGCTCATGGCGTTCTGCTTGTCGAAATTGACGGAGATAGAGCCGTTGAGGGTGTTGCACCCAACGTTGCCATGAATCTTCTGCTCGGGGATGTCGATTACCAACAGGAGGTCATCGGCCGATTTAGCTTCCTTGCCATTGATGGTTTCCACTTTCCAGGCGCCGTTGATGAAGCTGATGTCGCATTTGCGTAGTACCATGGTGTTCTGTCCGGCTTCGTTCTTGAAGTAAAGGAGATAGTCCTGGGCTACTTTTTCAATGGCGTAATTGTGTACGGAATTCAGCGCGAGGGTTATGCCCATCTCGTAAGGTGCGTCATGGCACATGCGCATGGTGGAGATGAATTCGTTGATGCGTTGCATCTTTCCGCCGGGAGTTACGGCATAGGCGCCATTGATGTAGTTGCATCCGTCGTTGGCATAGCAACGGACTTCGAACGGGTTGGATGTCTCGCGGTCGAATATCACATACGGGCGGTTTTCGCCTGTCACGGCTTTACCTCCGACATCGGCTACTGTCCATTCGCCGAAAAGAACTTGATTTATCACGCCTTCAGTCTGGTTAAGGGTCTCTGTTTTTACAACACCGGCATTGTTGACTGCCACTTGTTTATTGGAATTACAGGCAGCAGCCGTAAGCATTACGGCACCGGCAGTCATGAGAATGGAAATATTTTTCATACTTAAATATTTGGTTTCGTTTATAATAATATAAGGTTTGCCACGGCAAATTGTTCAGCGTTATTCAATGCCGAGGGATAAGTGGCTGCAAAGGTATGAAAATAAAGTGAATTAATATTAGGCGGGGATTAAAAATTGGTTTGGCTGGGGCGGGGGAATTGAGTAATTTTGTGGGCGTTTATTGAGGTATGCCGGATTGGATGCATACTTTTGGCAATAGGTTCTGATAAATAGGATAGAAAAGATGCTGTTGAAACTATTCGTTACGTTTTTTAAAATAGGAGCCTTCACGTTCGGTGGCGGTTGGGCCATGATATCCATTATAGAGAAGGAGATTGTGGACAAGAATCATTGGCTGGAGCGTGAGGAGTTTCTGGATCTGCTGGCGGTGGCTCAGTCGCTGCCGGGGATATTGGCAGTGAATATATCGGTGGCTGTGGGTGATAAGCTGCGCGGGGTGAAGGGCAGCATGGTGTCGGCGTTGGGCACGATAATGCCGTCGTTTCTGATGATACTTGCCATAGCCATATTCCTGACTCCTGAGACAATAAAGAATAATGCCACGCTGACGAGTATATTCAAGGGGATACGTCCGGCTGTGGTGGCACTGATAGTGGCTCCTGTGATTTCGGCAGCGAAGTCGGCAAAACTCAACAGATACACTGTGATGATACCCGTAGCGGTTGCGTTGCTTATATGGTCGAAGTGGGCGTATGTGTCCAATCCGATACTGTATATACTGCTCGGCGGTGTGTGCGGGTACATATATTTCAAGCATACACAGCTTAAAACCGCAGAACAAGCAGATGGCAGAAAGGAGGGGGATGAACGATGATATATCTAAAACTTATATGGGCTTATCTGAAGATAGGGTTATTCGGGTTCGGCGGCGGCTATGCCATGCTGTCATTGATAGAGCGCATAATAGTGGGTTCGGGGTGGATCAGCGAGCAGATGTTTACTGATATAGTGGCGATATCGCAGATGACTCCGGGTCCGATAGGCATAAATTCGGCTACGTATATAGGGTATGTGGCTCCGGGTGTGTCGAATCCGATATTTGCCAATCCGATTTACGGCATATTAGGGTCGCTTCTCTGTACGCTGGTGGTGGTGGTGCCGTCGTATATACTCACGCTTTACACAAGTCACTTCATAAGCCGGCACAAGGAGAGCGCGATAGTGAAAGGGGTGTTCATGGGATTACGTCCGGTAGTGGTGGGGCTTATCGCATCGGCGGCGTTGCTGCTCATGAACGGTGCCAATTTCGGTACTGAAACCATGGAGGTGGTGTGGAGCATCATTATCTGTGTGGCGGCGTTCGTGTTGTTGTTTTTTGTGAAACTGCACCCGATACTTGTGATAGTGCTTGCCGGGATTGCCGGATTTGTCATATATTATTAATGGTATGTGAGCCATAGCGTAAGCAGGGCTTAAATATATTTTAAAGAGCGATGGATACGTATAAAGAGACGATAGATTTTTTGTTCAACAGTCTGCCTGTATTTCAGCATCAAGGACCGTCTGCCTATAAGCCGGGGTTGGATACGGCGCGAATGCTTGATGACGCATTCGGAAACCGTTACCGAGAGTTCAAAACCATACATGTAGGAGGAACTAATGGCAAGGGGTCGACGGCTCATACGATAGCTGCCGTGCTTCAGAGTGCGGGTTATAGGGTGGGGCTGTACACGTCGCCGCACCTGATAGACTTCCGTGAGCGTATGCGCGTGAACGGCAAGATGATATCCGAGACAGAAGTGGTGGATTTTGTGGAGCGTTTCAGGTCAATGAAGTTGGATTGTGCCCCATCGTTTTTTGAGCTAACCACTATAATGGCGTTTGAATTCTTTGCGCGCCAAAAGGTGGATGTTGCTGTGATAGAGGTGGGGCTCGGCGGTCGGCTTGACACTACCAATATCATAGCGCCCGAGCTGTGTGTGATAACGAACATATCGCTTGACCATACGGCGCTGTTAGGCTATACCCCGGAAGCTATAGCCGGGGAGAAGGCAGGTATTATGAAAACGGGTGTACCGGTGGTGATAGGGGAGGCTGAAGGTGGCGTGAAGGATGTGTTCACACGACATGCTGATGAGGTTTCGGCTCCGATAATATTTGCCCAAGAGGTGTGCCCGATAGATTCTATAGCCAGAGAGAATGACGCTATGGTATATGCGACTAAAGAATTCGGCGAGATACGCGGTGAGCTTACGGGCGATTGTCAGAAGTTGAATGCTGCCACAATATTGACGGCTTTGGCGCAGCTCAAGAAGATGGGATGGCGTGTGGATGCTGAATCTGTGGTCCGGGGATTCGGTAATGTGTGTGCGCTGACAGGACTTATGGGGCGATGGATGAGGGTCGCCGATGAGCCGCTTACGATATGTGATACAGGGCATAATCCCGGAGGATGGGAGCTAATAGCCCGCCAACTCGGAGATATGGATTGCCATAAGCGTATGGTGATAGGATTTGTGGGCGATAAGGATGTGAGCTGTGTGCTCAATGCCATAGCCAAGGTGCCGGATGTGACACTCTATTTCACGCAGCCGTCGATAGACCGCGCCCTGCCGGCGTGTGAGCTTGCCGCTAAGGCAGCGAAGGAAGGATTGTGGGGCGATGTATCGGCTACGGTGGCTGATGCGTATGAAAAAGCCCTTGCCGAATGTGACAAGGGCGATATGGTGTATGTAGGCGGCAGTACGTTTGTGGTAGCCGATTTTCTGGCATACATAAATCGGTAGGACCGCCTGTTGGCTCTTTTGCAAGAGGAATCAGCCTTTGGCGGCGATTGTCTCGATTTCGACCAACACCTGCTTGGGGAGTTCGCGTACGGCTACAGCCGAACGAGCCGGGAAGGGAGCGGTGAAGTTTTCGGCGTAGACTTCGTTCATTTCGCCGAAAAGGTTCATATCGGCAAGGAAAACGGTGGTCTTAATGACATTGTCAATGCTCATACCTGCTTCGGCAAGGATGGCTTTGATATTGGCAATGGACTGAGCAGTCTGTGCCTTGATGCCTTCGGGTACGGAACCGTCGGCGGGGTTTACGGGAATCTGACCTGAGATGAAGATGAAATCGCCCACGGCTATTGCCTGGCTATAGGGACCTATAGCACCCGGGGCGGCGGTTGTGGAAATCTGTTTTTTCATTGTCTGTAAGTAATAAAATGGTTATATTATAATCGTTATTTCTGGTCGTTGGATGCTATATGGAGAGATGTTATGGGAATATTGTCAGCTTCCCGCACCATGGCTCCGGTAATCTTACGTGACACTTCGATGATGGCGGCATAGTTGCTTTGGAAGTGTGGTATGAAGTCTTTGTCGCCTGATTCCTGAAGCCGGCGTATCACTTCGCCTACGGAGAGGGTGGAGACGTCGATGGATGGTTGCACGGGGTGTTTGGATATGTCGTGGTCGGGTGTTTCAACGAAGTTGACAAGTCCTATGTCGCGCAGCCGGAGTACAATCATTGTGACGAGATTGACCGGGAGGTCGTAGCGAGAAGATAGTTCGTTAATGGTGAGTGAGGGTTTGGACTGCGCGAATCTGCGGGCTATTATCGCCATGACCACGATTACTACCTGTCGGCGGTAGTCGTAGGATATGTTCTTTATATTGTCGCCGAAATTGAATTCGCCTATGTTCTGCGAAGCGTAACACAATACCCCTCCTATAAGCGTTATGAGCCATGTGAGCTGTAGCCACAGCAACATAAGTGGCAGGAATGAGAAGCTGCCGTAGATGGCATTGTATTTGGCGACATAAAGTTGTCCGGAAACGAATAGCCATTGCAGTACCTGAAATCCGGTACCTACCATTATTCCTGCAATCAGGGCGTTGAGCGGTTTTACTTTGGTATTGGGTATGAGTATGTAGCTTCCGGCAAAGAATGCCCATGTGAGCAGAATGCTTACAATATCGAGTATCAATGCGGTTGCCGGTTCGGCAAAGTCACCCGGTAGGAATGTGCTCAGGGATGTGGACATGAGAAGAGTCAGTCCACTTGAGCAGATCATCAGCACGGGCAATACAATGAATATCGCGAGATAGTCGGTGATTTTTCGCCAGAAAGAGCGACCGTTCGGCACTTGCCAAATACTATTGAAGGAATCTTCGACACTGCTCAGAAGAGAGATTAATGTCCAAAGCAGGAACACGATGCCTACCCCTACAAACAGCCCTTCGGATGCCTGCGCAAGGTATGAGTCGACGAATCCGAAAGCAGCTTGTAGTGCCACACGTTGCGATGGCAGGTAGCTTTCAATTTGTGATTCAATCATGTTTTGGAATCCGAATCCGCGCCCAATGGCAAAAAGCAGTGCCAGAGCCGGGACTATGGCGAGTAGTGTACGGTAGGTGAGTGCACAAGCCTGGGACTGAAGGTCCCGATCCAGAAATGAACGGACAGAGAGATTTATGGTCTTGATGGTATTGACTTTCCACGTATTGCGTGTGTCGTTCCATACTCCGGCGGAGCAATACTCCCACAGAGTAAGGACGCGTTTTTTGATACGGGTCATTTTAGAGTCATTATCAGCCATAAAGCTTAGAGATTTTGCATGCTTAAAAATGGATATACAAAAGTAACAAATTCTTTCCTCTTTTAGTCGGGTTGCCGTAGGGAAAGTTGCGGGGCAGTAGCAACGCGGAGTTTGATAAATTTAGGTTAATTATTGTTAATGGCAAGCACTGAGTGCGATTTGTGTGTATATTTGCGTTGATAATCAACCTTTAACCAAATCATCTTAATTATGAAAATTATTAAATTCATTGCAGCAGTGCTATTGTTGGCTGCGACCCTTCCGGTTGTCGCACAGGAAAATTCCAATTATCAGAGAGTGAGTATCGGTTACTCCGCATCGTTTATTAATCCCAAATGGGGAAATGATTTAACTCTTCACGGGTTTAATGCAAATTATAATTATGGATTAAGTCTGTCGGAAAGCATCCCCGTATATCTGGAAGCGGGTGCCGGATTGATATATGGCTCAACCAATAGCGGTTCCCGTTGTGATATATTGTCTATCATGGTTCCGGTAAATGCCGCATATAGATTTGCTCTGAGCGATGCCGTTTCGTTAATGCCCTATACCGGTATTAATTTCAAGTTCAATGTATACGATGAAAATATAAAGCCCAAATGTTTTCAGATGGGCTGGCAAATCGGTGCCGGTGTGAATCTGAAAGCCTGGTATGTGGGGCTTGAGTATGAACTTGACTTCATCAAGATGATTAAGAAAGTGAATACGTCGGCCTTGTCTGTGAAATTCGGTTACAACTTCTAATAAGAAAAATTCATATCAATGTGTTAAGCGGCAGATTCGTTGGAGTCTGCCGCTAATTTTATCGGATTATGTAGATAAAAGAAAAGAGACATGCATGGCATGTCTCTTTTTGTAATCTTCAAGTAGTCCCTGCGGGTTACTTTCTGATACCAAGCTCTTTTTGGGCGATGATGGCACGGTAGCGGTTGATGTCTTTGCGGATAAGGTAATCCAACAAACGACGACGCTTACCAACCAATGCCTTAAGAGCGCGCGCAGTGGTATAATCTTTGTGATTTGACTTCAGGTGCTGAGTCAAATGAGCAATACGGACTGAGAATAATGCAATCTGTGCTTCGGGTGAGCCAGTGTCAGTCTTGCCCTTACCGTACTTCTCAAAGATTTCTACTTTTTCGTCAGAATTCAAGTGCATTCTTGGAAAATTTAAAATAGTTAATAAAATAGTATAAATGATGCCTTGTGGCAAATCGAGTGCAAAGGTATGCGTTTAAATTAACATTTCCAACAATATAGTCAATTATTTTCGACCATATTGTTGGAAATATATGTGATTGCGTAATATGTATTGCGTCAAGGATTAGTCGAGGTTGAGTTTTTCCTTGGAAGGGTTGCGGTAGTGGATTTTGTGTTCTACGTACTCCTGTGTGGCAATCAAGGTGGGTTTGGGGAGTTTTTCGTAGTAACGGGATATCTCAATCTGCTCGCGGTTCTCGGAGATTTCCTCAAGGTTGTCGTTGAGCGATGCGAATTCCTGAAGCTTCTTTTCGAGGTCGTGCTTCATCTCGCCTGCAATCTGATTGGCGCGCTTAGCGATTATGCATACGGTTTCGTATACGTTGCCGGTATCTTCCGACAGTTCAATCATGTCGCGTGTAACAGTGTTTAACGGGGCGTTGGTCTTCTTGTAATCCATACTTTATAATGATGTGTTTGTTTTTTATATTATGGTGTGAATGTTTAGTCCTTGATGTGACCTTGTGCTATCTTGTAGATGTTGTCGGCTTCCTTGCGGTTAGGGCTATCGGGGTAGTTGTTGATGAATGAGTAATATTCGTCAATTACGGTGCGGTAGCGGTCCTCCTTCTTTTCCTCGACACTCTGTGATGCTTCCTGATATCTGGCTTTGAGTACGAGGAGCTCCAAATCTTCCTTATAGCGTGAATAAGGGTAGTCTTTTATGGCGTTCTTGGCAACGATTACCGCCGATTCGTAGTTGTTGCCCATATAATTTCCGAGATTGTAATATAGCTGAGCGTTCTGCAGCTGCTTGAGGGTGAGCTTGTCCTGAAGTTCAAAAATGGCGTTTTGGGCTATGCTGACTTTGTCGCTACGGGGAAAGTAGTCAAGGAATCCTTGCAACTCTTCGATAGCTTTGATGGTTCCGGTCTGGTCAAGTTCCACTTCCGGAGAGTCGAGGTAATAGCCGTAACCGCTGTAGAAGCGTGCAAGCTCAGTGTATTTGCCTTTGGGATAGCGTGTGTAGTAAGTCTTGAAATATGAGCCGGAGTTGATGTAGTCCTTGTTCTCGTAATGGCTGAGGGCCAGAAGGTAGAGGGCGTCTTCAGCTTTTTCGGTGCCTTTGAATACGGTCACAATATCTGTGAGTATAGTGGCGGACTGCACATATTTTTTTGCCTCGAATGCGCGTTTTGCAAAATCGAGTTTGTAGTCGTAGTCGGTGCTTTTTTGCGCTTTCTGGTATTCACCACAAGAGGTTAGTGCCAGTGCGGCTAAAAGCATGACGAAGAATTTTTGCATAATCGTTGACGGTTACGTTAAAGTCGTTGTAAGAACATGCAAAATTACAATTAATTATTCAATCGCCACTCATTTAGTCGTGAAAAAGTGTCAATTTGCCCGGCACTGGTATATGGAATCGGCTTGAATGCTTTATTTCTCATCTTTAAGGTCTGCGGAGGATGTGCGGACGGTGATAGATATGGATTGAAAAAAAATGCCTAAATTTGCCGACAATCCTAAGAATAGAAACCACTAATTATAACTGCCGTGGAGAATAATAAGAAGAAAAAAATAATGGGGCTTGGTGTGAAGGTGCTCGTAAACCTTCTGCTTATGATGGCCGTGGGAGTGCTTTTGGTATGGATTGGTACCATCTGGCTTGATTCATGGACCAATCATGGAGAGTCTATAGAGGTGCCTGATGTGAAGGGGCTTCAGTATGACGCCGCCTGTGAGACGCTTGAGCGGTCAGACTTCGAGGTTGTGCTGTCAGATTCCATTTATGATGCCAAGACCAAGCCCGGTTGCGTAATAGAGCAGAATCCCAAGGTGGGAACCAAGGTTAAGATGGGCCGAACGATATATCTTACGGTGAATGCATTTTCGCCCCGCTCAGTAACGGTGCCTGCCTTGACTGATGTGTCGCTCCGTCAGGCTGAATCGATACTTGAGGGTCTTGGTATAAAGGATGTGGTAATCAAAGAGGTGCCGTCGGAGTTTAAGGACCTGGTGCTGTCGGCGACGCGCAATGGGCAACGTTTGATGGCAGGTGCGCGGATACCCGTTAATTCGCGCATAGTGCTTGAAGTTGGCGCGGGATTGCCCGAAGATAATGCCAATTCCGACACTGATTCAGTTGCCGCAACCGTAAGTGTGGAAACCCTTGATTTGTTCTGATGATGGATGATGTGATGTCGGATTCGGTTGACGACCTGGAATTGACGGAATGTGACGGAAATTCCGAAAACGAGCTTTACGAGCATTTTCGGTTTGTGGCTGACAAGGGGCAGCAATTGCTTCGAGTGGATAAATTTCTGGTCTCCCGGTTGGAGAAATCGTCGCGCAACCGTGTGCAGCAGGCGGCGGATGCCGGATGTATATTGGTCAACGGCAAGGCAGTAAAATCCAATTACCGCGTGAAGCCACTCGATGTGGTGAGCGTTGTGATGGACCGCCCGCGTTATGAGTTGGAGATTATTCCAGAGGATATACCGTTGGATATAGTGTACGAGGATACTGATTTGCTGGTGGTGAACAAGCCGCCGGGCTTGGTGGTCCATCCAGGTCACGGCAATTATTCCGGTACGCTGGTCAATGCATTGGCCTGGCATTTTAAGGATAATCCCGATTATGATGTCAATGACCCTCGAATGGGATTGGTGCACCGTATAGATAAAGATACGTCGGGGCTTCTGGTGGTGGCAAAGACACCCGATGCCAAGACAGCCTTAGGAAAACAATTTTTTGATAAGACGACACGCCGCGAATATGTGGCGGTAGTGTGGGGAGTGCCGGAACCATCGGCGGGTACTGTCACGGGGAATATAGGCCGCAGCTTGAAGGATAGGCTTCAGATGGCTGTTTTTCCCGACGGTTCACAAGGGAAGCATGCGGTGACCCATTATGAAGTATTGGAATCGTTGGGCTATGTGTCGGTGGTAAGGTGCAGGCTGGAGACCGGGCGTACTCACCAGATACGTGTACACATGAAATATATAGGGCATCCGTTGCTTAATGATTCACGCTATGGCGGTGATGAGATATTGCGTGGTGAGCGAACATCCAAGTATCGGCAATTTGTGGATAATTGCTTTCAGGTGTGTCCGCGTCAAGCATTGCATGCCCGCACCTTGGGCTTTGTGCATCCGCGTACGGGTGAGGAGATGTTTTTTAGCAGCGATGTGCCTGCGGATATGATTGATATGATATCGCGTTGGCGAACTTATAATGATGCAAAAGGGTTATGATAACAGCCCTATGCGCCTATGTGTGTTAAAATGGTAATCTTAAAATATACTAAGATTTAACACTGCGATTGGTCGGTTAAATAAAATTTGGTAATTTTGATACCTAAATTAGCAATTTTAGCCCTGAATCTGGGCATGAATAAAATATTGGCTTATGAGCAATCAGTTTGATTTTAGCGATATAGCACCTTTTGGCGATGATGAGTTCAAGTCGAAAATGGCGCAATTGGTAAATGAACCTGGATTTGAACATGCGGTAAAATATGTGATGCCGGATGTGAATTTCCCCGAATTTGTGAATATGCTGCTGCAGGTGCCTGATAACGATACGTTTCAGCATCAGGTGATGTATCCGTTCCTGCAAATGCTGATAAGCCGTACCACTGCCGGTGTTACGGTAGGCGGTCTTGAAAATGTGAAAACCGACAGGTCTTACACGTTCATGTCGAATCACCGTGATATAGTGCTTGATGCATCGCTGCTCAATTATTGCTTTTTGGTAAACAATCTTCCTACTTCGGAAATTGCCATAGGTAACAACCTGTTGATTTATGAATGGATAACCGACTTGGTGAAGTTAAACAAAAGCTTCATAGTTAAACGCAATCTGCGTATGACGCAGGCACTTGAAGCGGCTCATCAACTGTCGGCGTATATCCATTATGCCATAAATACAAAGCGCGAGAGTGTGTGGATAGCACAGCGTGAGGGTAGAGCTAAAGATTCGAACGACGTGACGCAGGAGAGCCTTGTGAAGATGCTCGGTCTGGAGGGTGGAAAAGATTTCACCGGAAATATCGAGGATATAAATGTGGTGCCTGTGGCGATATCATACGAATATGACCCGAATGACTATCTGAAGGCAAAAGAATTTCTGATGCGTAAACTGAATCCGGATTTCAAAAAGTCGCAGCATGACGATTTACTCAGTATGGAAACCGGGTTGCTTCAACCCAAGGGGCGTGTTCACTTCCAAATCGGTGAGTGCATAACTGCAGATGTTGCGGCTCTTTCCGCTGAGTTGGATAAGGTGGAAGCTGTAAAAAGCATCTGCGCCATGATTGATTGCAGTATCCACTCCAATTATAAGATTTATCCGATAAATTATGTAGCTTACGATAAGCTGCATGAAGGGGATAGGTTCAGTAGTGAATATACTCAAGAGGAAGCTATGGCATTTGAGAAATATGTTGAATGCCAATTAGATAAAGTGGAGTTGGATGACGTGAGCAAGATTGACCGTGATTTCATGCGTGAAATGATGTTTGCGATGTATGCCAATCCATTGCGCAATAAACTTGCTGCACTGCAGGGTCGCTGCAATTAAAACAATACATTTAGAATCATGAGAATACCGGTGCTGCCATTTGTCATAACGCTTTTCGTATGTGTGGTGGCAGATGTCTACATATATATAATAGCTAAGCGTAGATGCCGAACTTCAGTGCCATCGCGTATGCAATTGATTACATCGCTGTTGATGTATGCGGGGCTGATTGTCGGAGTTGCATTGCCGCGAAGAAGCGGGAGTGACGGGACGTTGCTTAGTGTGATGTGGATTCTGTTTTCGTTCTCAACAGTATATCTTCCCAAGATATTGTTTGTGGTCATCGATTTGATTGCATGCATTCCTAAGTTATTCCATAAACGGCGTTTGGGTTGGCTGTCATTGTCAGGAGGAGTGCTGGCATTGGTTTTGTTCATATCCATGTGGTGGGGGGCATTGGTCAACCGCTACCGTGTGCAAGTTGTGGAAATAGATGTGCCGATCGAGAATCTTCCTCAAGGATTTGACGGATACCGAATAGTGCAATTCTCTGACCTGCATACCGGAACGTTCGGTACTGATACTACGTTCGTGAGCCATTTGGCTGATAAATTGAATTCGCTTAATGGTGATGTGATTGTGTTTACCGGTGATATTGTAAACCGTCGTACAGATGAACTCGAACCGCAATGGCGTCCTTTAGCGCGGTTGGATGCGCCTGATGGTGTGTACGCGATTTTAGGTAATCATGATTATGGTGATTACAGCGAGTGGAAGAACGCGGCTTGGAAACAAGACAATATGAATGCCCTGTATGATTATTTCAATCTTATGGGGTGGCGATTATTGCTCAATGAGCATGAGATGCTGCGTCATGGCAATGATTCAATAGCCTTGGTAGGCGTAGAGAATGTCGGTGATCCGCCATTTACGGTCTACGGGTCGCTACCTGATTCCTATCCTGATCTTGCAGATGGAGTTGTGAAAGTGTTGTTGTCGCACAATCCGGCACATTGGGTGACCGATATCGCGGATAATGATAGTGTGAACGTGGCTTTGACGTTGTCGGGGCATACACATGCCATGCAGATAGAGGTGTGCGGTTTGTCTCCGGCAGCCTGGCGCTATCCGACATGGGGTGGTTTGTACACAGACAAGAGCAACTCTCATAAACTGTATGTCAACATCGGAGCCGGTACTGTAGGATTCCCGATGCGATTGGGTGCTACACCGGAGATAACTGTTCTGACGCTCCGTCGGGCAGATTAGTAATATTATAATAGCAATAGATGCTTACACATTCAGATATTATATGCCGCGACCTTGGAATAGCCAAGCGTAACGTTGAATCAGTTGTCCGATTGCTCGAGGAGGGAGCTACAGTTCCATTTATAGCGCGCTATAGAAAGGAAGTTACCGGAAACCTTGACGAGGTAGCCATAGAGGAGATACGGGTGCGCTCTGAGAAACTATCTGAATTGGATAAGCGCAAGCAATATATATCTGAAGCGATATCGGCTCAGGGAGTTCTGACGGATGATTTGCAAAGACGTATAAACGAATGCTACGACGCGGTGGAACTGGAAGATATCTATCTGCCATATAAACCTAAGCGCAGAACCAAGGCATCAGTTGCACGGGAACGAGGATTGGAGCCTTTGGCTAAGATGATAATGGCACAGAATAATGTGGACTTATCCCAATCGGCAAGGCGTTTTGTTACGAACGAAGTGCCGGATGCGGAGTGTGCCATATCCGGGGCATCGGATATAATAGCCGAGTGGGTAAGCGAAAGCGAGAAGGCGAGAGGGATAGTCAGGCAGATGTTTCAACGCGATGCATCTGTGACTTCCAAAGTCGTGAAGGGGAAAGAGACGGAGGGGGCAAAATATGAAAATTATTTTGATTTCTCCGAACCGTTGCGCAGGTGCAGTTCGCATCGCTACCTTGCCATGCGGCGAGGCGAAGAAGAGGGATTCCTGAGGGTGAAAATAGGAATTGATGATGAACGTGCCATAGAGCGGTTAAAGGGATTGTTTGTTAAGCGCCATACGCGAAAAGATTTGTCCGATGTAATAGGTGATGCTGTGGCGGATGGCTATAAACGGTTGTTGCGTGCTTCGATAGAAACGGAAATAGCGGCAGAAGCTAAAAAACGTAGTGATGCAGCAGCCATAGATATTTTCGCCCATGGTTTGCGACAGGTGCTTATGGCTCCGCCACTTGGAAATCATAGGGTTCTCGCTGTTGACCCCGGATTCCGTACCGGATGCAAAGTGGTGTGTCTGGATGAGCAGGGCAATCTGTTGGCTCACGATGTGATTTATCCTTGTGAGCCAAGGAATGACCGTGAAGGAGCTGCAAGAACTATGCTGAGACTGGTGGATAAGTACAAGCCACAAGATATAGCCGTGGGTAATGGTACGGCATCGCATGAGACCGAGAGATTCCTACGTGGTATAGATTTGCCTGAAGATATCAGGATTCACTCAGTTAGTGAACAGGGGGCAAGCATATACTCAGCATCGGAAATTTCACGTGAAGAGTTTCCTGACCAGGATATCACAGTCCGCGGGGCGGTATCGATAGGGCGTCGATTGCTTGACCCGCTTGCGGAGCTTGTTAAGATTGATCCACGATCGATAGGTGTAGGGCAGTACCAGCATGATGTGAACAAGGCAGATCTTAAACGTGCGCTTGACTTTACGGTGAGCAGTTGTGTGAATCAGGTGGGGGTAAATGTCAATACGGCATCCAAACAATTGCTTTCATACGTGGCAGGAATTGGTGAAACGCTTGCCGCCAACATTGTTGCCTACCGTGCGGAAAACGGTGCATTTGGTTCGCGTGCAGAAATAAAGCGAGTTCCACGTATGGGAGATAAAGCATATCAGCAATGTGCGGGATTCTTACGCGTTCCCATATCTAAAAATCCATTGGATAACAGTGCCGTACATCCCGAGTCGTATGCTGTGGTTGAGCGCATGTCTAAAGATGTAGGATGCAAGTTGACGGATATTGTGGGCAATGAGCGGACGATAAATGATATTGATTTGACGCGCTATGTTACAGACAGAGTGGGATTGCCTACACTTCAAGATATAGCTGCCGAGTTGCGTAAGCCGGGACAGGATCCACGAGTGGCTGCAGAAGCTTCAGTGAACAATGCCGACGTGACATCTATTGCCGATTTGAAGAGCGGAATGCTATTGAGTGGAAAAGTGTCGAATGTGACGGCATTCGGTGCATTCGTGGATATAGGAATCAAAGAGAATGGATTGGTGCATGTGTCGCAGCTATCGGATAGGTATGTGTCAAATCCGCTTGATGTGGTGAAGATAGGGCAGGTGGTTCGTGTGCGTGTGCTGGATGTGGACGAGTCACGCAAAAGGGTATCGTTGAGTATGAAGGGGACGGATGTATGACGGATGCCTATGAAATATGTGTGAGTGTAGGGAGCAATGCTGATGACGCGTATGAAATGGTGCGCTCCGCATTGAAATTCCTCGGTCAATTTATGCGCGGTGCGCGTGTGTCAACGATATATACAACACCTGCCGTTAACGGCTGTGGACTCATATACCACAATGCAGTAGCTATAGGTATGGTGGATATACCGATAGAAAGAGTTGTATGTTTATTTAGAGAGTGGGAATCAGAGAATGGCAGAAAACGTGAAGTTGCCGATGATGGGAGGTGTATAGTTGCCATTGATTTGGATGTGGTAATGGTAAATGGGGTGGTGGTACGTGAAAAAGATTTCGAAAGAGAGTATTTCCAACGCGGATACCGTGAATTAATCATATAGCGGCATAGACCATGGACGTTCTTTCAATGACTGGTATGGAACGTTCAGCTTGTTGCATTCATCAGTATAGCGTTTCAGTCTATTGGGGTGTAGGTCGTAACTTAGCAATATGGTGTCGGGGCTATATTGATTGACTACGTCTTTAATGGATTTGCGGTAGCCGCGGCATACCAAAGCGTAGTCGGAATGTTTCTTATAGCTGTGATTATCTTTCCCGAGCAAAACTGCAATGCGCTTTCCGGAAAATACCAGCACATTGTCGTTTTTTAATGATGTGGTGTCTATGTCGATAATGCTGATATTCCTTTTGTGCATGAAGTTATGGAATCTGAAATCAGCTTTTTCCTTTACGGATAGAAATTCGTTAGGTGCAGTAGTTAGGATAAGTAATCTCTCCGAACCATCGTGTACTATTAAATCCGTCCGGTAAGTGTCACGGCTGATATAAAGTGATTTAACTGACTGTGGGGACGGCTGGATATATATTGTGGCAATCCCTAAAAGCAATGATGCTGAAATAGCCAATATATAGATGCGTCGTCGGCTATTTAGCCATAATTTAAGTAAAGCCAACGATAATGCATACGGTATCAATATGTAGGCGGGGAAGTAAATGTGATCAATCGTGGCACCGGGTAATCCTGAAATCCATGTGGCGATAAAATCTATACAAGAATACAATCCATCTATAATGCCGCAAAGCCATATCGCTTCCCATCCGCAAACGCCGAATAATATTAACAGCAAAGAGCCGGCAAGTAATGGTGGAAGCAGTATCGATACGAGAATGTTTGAGATAAGAAAATAGACAGGTAAAGAATGAAAATAGTACGCGCTTATCAATGCAGTTCCGAGCATGGCTGAAGCCGATACGGTGACCATAGCAAACAGATTGTGTGGAATTCGGTTGCGTTGTGGTATGGGATTGAGCGGTTCGGCAAATAGCAATATTGAAAGGACCGCTGAAAATGACAGTTGAAATCCGATGGTGAACAGTGCGCCAGGGTCGGCAATCAGTATCACTAAAGCTGCGAAGCATAATGAATTGACCGATGATGTGCGGCGTTGGAGCAGTCGCCCGACAAGAAATACCGACATCATTATCACGGCTCGAGTCACAGACGGCGATAATCCTGTGACTGCTGCGTATAGCCAAAGTATGGCTATTACGATTAACGCGCGCCATTTACCAGCCCCGGTTATGTAAAGGGGATATAATGCCAAAGTTATGACAAGGGCTATTATTCCCACATGCAGTCCGCTTAAAGCGAGGATGTGTGACAGACCGGAGTCGGAAAAGGCTTGTCGTGTGTCACGGCTCAGATCAGAGGCATTGCCCATGAGAGCGGTATTGACAAACTCTTTAGCCCGAGTGGATAGATTACTGCGGTAAATAATAGTGGTTATTCGGGAGCGCACACCAGTAATATAAGCTCGTAACCCTTGAGCTGGATATAATCCGAGAATGTTGTCGGCAGGCACCGTTGCCGACATATAAATATGTTTACGAAGAAGGAAATCGGCATAATCAATCTCGTCGGGTAAGTCTATTCGCGGTTCTACATTATGGGGTGTCGCCTGAAAGATTATTCTGTCATAGTCAGATAGTGAGGGAGAGAACCCCGGGACGGATATCCTTAGTGGAAAATTAAGGCAAGGGTGCATAGATGAAGAATCAGCCCCGTATTTGTCAACAATTATTGTCGCTGACTGAGATGTGTCACTCTCTTTGATATCTGTGACGATGCCGGAAATGGTGGTAGCCTGATTGAGAATACTGTAATCCGGTCCATGTGAAATAAGAACCAGTGATTCACAGCAACCCAAACAAGCCGTTCCAAAAAATACAGCCACAAGATGATGCCGCATAAGTGCAGCGGCACCGGCGGATATGGCTAATATGGCTGCAATCCAAAAAGCCCCCTTCAACTCTCCGCAGATAATGCCTATGGTTAAGGCTAATACGGGTAGCAGAAGGGGGATATGAGAAAATGGATTGCGACGTAGCATTTAGAGCCAGATAGGTGCCAAATACTTTGCTAACAGGTAGCCGCCGCCCAGCAGCCAGATGTACAGGCAGAATGCAAGAATAAAAGGTTTGGCTCCGGCTTTCTTGAATTTGTCGATGCTTGTCTCAGCACCCAATGCCGCCATTGCCATGGTGAGCAGGAATATATCAATGTAGTTTATGGCATTGACCACGCTTTCCGGTAACAGATTGAAGGAATTAAACCCTATCACTGCCAAGAATCCTACTGCAAACCAAGGAATGCTAACCTTACCTTTGGAGCCTGATGTCTCGCCTTTGGTGGATTTTGCCGCCACCCAATAACCGAGTATAAGCAATACGGGAACGAGCATCATTACACGGATCATCTTCACGATGATTGCAACATTGGATATGTCGGTGCCCATAGCATTGCCCGCACCTACGGCATGAGCCACCTCATGAAGTGTTGAGCCGGAGTATATGCCCATTTCTTCGGGAGTCAGAGGTAAGATGCCGGAACGGTAGGCGATGGGGTAGATGAACATGGATAGTGTGCCGAAAATGACAACCGTGGCAACTGCGACTGCGGTTTTATATGGTTTAGTCTGTATGGTTGATTCCGCACCGAGCACGGCCGCCGCCCCGCAGATACCACTGCCTATGGAGGTGAGCAGGGCTATCTCCTTGTCCATTTTCAAGAGCTTGCCGATATAAATACCTCCAAGAATGGTTACCGTAACCACGATAGCATCAATCAGGATGCCTGCGACTCCGACTGCTGCGATGTCCTGAAATGTAAGCCGGAATCCATAAAGTATTATACCAAGACGTAATATTTTTTTTGAACAGAACTGTATGCCCGGAACCCAAGTGTCCGGCAGATTGTTGCGAAGACTGTTGGCATACAGCATACCCAAGATTATGCCTATAATCATGGGGCTGAATGATATGTCTTTTAAAAATTGTGCTTCACCGATATAAAATGCCGCACAGGCGAAGAGGGCTATCAAGAGCACCCCGTGTAGCATACTGCTACGTTTTTCATTAAACATGATATTGTAGTTATGTTAGACTTAAATGTTACGCCGGGGAATCCGGCAACTATACGTTGGTAGTCAGTGCGAAAATTTAATCTTGCAAAAATATGCCAAGGGATTGTGTTTTACAAATAAAAACGTCAAAAAAGCAAATATTGTCAAGAACGGGTGTTTGATATGATTTTAGGCATATAGATATTAATTGTCGTTTTTTTTGGCTAATTTTGAAGCCGTATTATTTTTGGTGAGCTTTATGAAGAGACTGAATAAAATAATTAAATGGGGAGGCGATTTACAGCAGACACTTTTCAGTATTGTGAAGATACCGATGATGTCCCGCCGTCCGTCGAAACTTCCCGTATCAGTGTCAAATCCCGATGAAATCGTGATTCTCGCCAACGGACCATCCCTCAATGACACTGTGGCAGAAAACCGCTCATTTTTGTCATCGCGCACATTGCTGGCGGTGAATTTCAGTGTCACATCGCCAATGTACACCGAACTCCGCCCGGAACTATATCTTATCGCCGACCCATTATTTTGGATTGTAGATGAGAAACGAGATTTGCTTTTCGGGACACTTGCGGATAAGACCACGTGGCCGATGCATCTGTTTGTCCCCGCCCGTGCGCTTGTTGACACACGTTGGCGGCCGATGCTTGAACGCAACCGTAACATAACGGTGCACATATATAATACGACGCCGGTTGAGGGATTCAAGGGCTTTGCCCATTGGGTATATAAGCGCGGTCTTGGCATGCCACGTCCACATAATGTGCTGATACCGTCTATAGCCATGGCACTGCGTATGTCTTTCCGCAAGATATACCTTGCCGGAGCTGACCATTCGTGGCTCCCGGAGATAACCGTCACAGATCAGAATGAGGTGCTGATGCACCAGAAGCATTTCTATGATACGTCGACATCGAAGGCGGAGACAGTGAAACAAGAGAATCTAAACACGGCACGCCTTCATACCATACTCTATCATATGCACGTGGCATTCAAGGCATATTTCATACTGCGTGACTATGCTGAAAGCATGGGTAAGGAAATAATAAACATAACCCCGGGAAGCTACATTGACGCATTCCCGCGAAAGAAACTCTCTGAAGGAAAATGAATAACGATATAGCAACAGTTATTTCATCGCCACGCGACGGCATTGTGATTCAAGCCCGCTCCGGGTCTACACGTATGCCATCCAAGATTCTGCGTCCGTTTGATGGCGAAACGCGTATAATAGACATAGTGATTGAGAATATCAAGCGTGATGCTCCGGGGACTACTATAGTGCTTGCCACGACAATGAATCCTGCCGACAATGTGTTGGAGGAGATTGCGGTAAGCCATGGTGTGGAATGCTTCCGCGGAAGCGAAGATGATGTGCTTGACCGATTCTTAGGCGCGGCTGATGCGTTTAATCTTGACCGCATAGTGCGAGTCTGTTCCGACAATCCGTTCTTGCAGGCTTCGACATTCAGGCGTATGTTTGAAGTACAGAGCGCAACAGGAGCTGACTATGTGGGATATTGTTTTCCGGATGGGCGTCCGACTATAAAATCACATCTCGGATTATATGCCGAACTTGCTACCACTGCCGCACTTCGCAAGGCGGCTGCCGTGGCATCGGAAACGATATACCGCGAACATGTGACGGTGTATCTGTATACGCATCCCGAGGAATTTTCGGTAGAGTTGATGGCGTTGCCTGAATTTTTACAGAAGCGAACAGATTTACGTCTGACGCTCGACACTCCATCGGACTTCAAATTGCTTCAGGAGTTATATCATAGTCATGCCAATACCACAGATGGCTCGGTAAAGGCATTGATAGACTTAGTGGATGCCAATCCCGAGTATGGCAAAATTATGAAAATGAATATTGAACAAAACGAAAAATGACCCAACATCCACATACTTATATAATAGGCGAAATCGGACAGAATCATAATGGTTCGGTAGATATAGCCAAATTGATAGTAGACCTTGTAGCACGCCCTGTACGTGATGAGGCAAGTGACCTCGATCTCCGCCCGATGGACGCTGTGAAGCTGACAAAGCGAGACCTTCGGGAAGAACTTGCCGCTGAACAGATGAACCGTATCTACGATTCGCCGCACTCATTCGGTCGCACATACGGCGAGCATCGTGCGTTTCTGGAATTGTCAGATGAAGAGCATTTAGAGGTTTATCGTCATGCCAAAAGTGTAGGACTTGATTTTGTGGAAACATTATGTGCTGTGGGATGTCTGTCGCTGTTGAAGCTATTTACCCCGGACCGACTGAAAGTGGCAAGCCGAGACCTGACCAATCTTCCTCTGCTTGCAGCTATGGCAGAAACAAAAATACCTATTATACTGTCTACCGGTATGGCAGGTAAGGATGAACTTGACGATGCATTGGAAGTAATCACCCGATACCATTCCGATATTTCCATCCTGCACTGTGTAAGCCAATATCCCACTCGTCCGGATAATCTCAACCTGCGCACCATCACATATCTTCAGCGTAACTATCCGCAGTATACCATCGGTTTTTCAGATCATACGATTGGTATTGCTGCCCCGGCAGTAGCAGTGGGTATGGGGGCGCGTATAATAGAGAAGCATATCACGATAGACCGTCATATGAAGGGAACCGACCAGCTTGGTTCGCTCGGACCCGACGGCGTGAACCGTATGGTGCGGGATATACGTGTGGCTGAACGTTGGCTCGGGCGAGAAGATTTGTATATAGATAGTTCCGTAGCCGCCGCCAAAGTAAAGCTTGAACGTTCCATCGCAACATCCCGTCCTCTTTGTGCCGGGCATGTGGTGACTGCCGATGACATTCACCTTCTATCGCCCGGGGATGGCTACAGATGGAGTGAACGGGATAAAGTGTTAGGTCATAAACTGACACGAGACCTCGCTGCCGATGAGATAATATATCCTGAATCTATTGTATGATAAATTCATCAATGATGTTACCAAAACTTTTCATAACGGATATCGACGGAGTGTGGACCGATGGCGGAATGTATTACACGCCCGACGGGGATATAATGAAGCGTTTCTGTGTCAAGGATGGCTGGGGCGTGATATTTTTGCGGCATCTCGGAATTCCGATTGCCATAATGACGGGTGAGAATACCCAGATTGTAAAGCGGCGTGCCGAGAAGCTGAAGATAGACCGTTGTTATCTTGGTGTTAAAGATAAGCTGTCCCTTGCCCGAGAAGTATGCAACGAGTTAGGTATTACATTGGATGATGTCGCATTTATCGGAGACGATATTAATGATTTGCCGCTATTGCGTGAGGTGGGGTTCAGTGGTTCGCCGCTTAATACCCCTGATTATATCAGATCGATTGTGAGATATCCCGGAAAAGTACATGGTGGTAATGGCGCTTTCAGGGAATTCGTAGAGTCGATTCTTTCAGAAGCCGGAGTATTACAATCGCTTATAGAGACTTGTGCGACCAAGTGAGATGTCGGTCAAATGAATTAAGATTATTCATTCCAGATATTCCATGCGGCTAATGCCTGTAGGTGCAGCATTTCCAATCCGTTTTTTACCGTTGCGCCATAAGCCGCGCATTGTTGCATGAACAATGTGGTCTCGGGATTGTAAACGAGATCGTAGCAGATGTGTTCAGGCGTAATCAAATGGTATGGAATGTGTGGTGACGATTGTGTGTGCGGAGACATACCTAATGGGGTGGTATTTATAATCACGGTATTTGCTTTCATTATCACCGGCGTTAAGTCTCCATAAGCAATGGCATTGTCCTGTGGAGTACGGGATACGGAAGTGGGGGTTAGCCCCAATTGCCGTAATGCTGCGATTACGGCTTTGGACGCTCCGCCTGTGCCGAGCACTAAGGCTTGTTCATGGTGTGGTGTCAGCAATGGTGAAATACTGTCGCGGAATCCGATTATGTCGGAGTTATAGCCTTTGAGACACAATGCACCATTGGGCGAATGACAAATCTTGATAACATTGACAGCCCCTATATTTGCGGCCAATGGGTCAAGTGTGTCAAGATACGGGATTATTTTTTCTTTATAAGGTATTGTGACGTTAAGTCCGCTCAAGTCTCGGTATTGTGAAAATAAGTCTTTAAATCCGGCTAAATCAGGTAACTCAAAGTTGAGATATCTGGCTGATATATGTTCGTCTTGAAACTTATGGTTGAAAAAGTCTTTTGAAAATGAATGACCTAATGGGTATCCAATAAGTCCGTATATCTTGAGATTATGTTTCATTACTATGTTGATCAAGTTGGGATGAGTGCAAAGATACTATTTTTTATAGACAGATTGAGGTTATTTGTGCCCCGGTATTAAGTACTCCCTCCCGCCTTGGCAATGACCAAATAAATTTGGCATTGCTCTCACTTATCCGTATTTTTGTGGTTGTGCTTACATTAGTTATTGAAAATGGATAGATTAAAAACACTATATACCGCTACTTTTGGACATGAGCCTGAGTCGATAAATCCGATTTCAGGCGCAGGGTCTAATAGGCAATACTATAGACTCGGACCTTCACCTATGGTTGTGGGTACAATCGGGACTGACAAGGCTGAAAATGATGCTTTCTTTAGTTGGGATAAATATTTCATAAACAAGCGGCTTCCGGTGCCGAATCTGATTGCCAAGAGTAACGATTGGGAAGTGTATCTCCAAGAGGATGTGGGAGATGTGTCACTTTACGATATGATAGTGAAGTATGGCGTGGAGTCACCCGAGGTGCGTGAGATAATGGTCAAATGTATGGAACGCTTGCCGGAATTCCAGGTCGTGAAGAGTAATGATTCAGTGGATTGGGAGCGGTGTTATCCACGGCAGGCAATGGATTTGCGAGCCGTAATGTGGGACTTGAATTATTTTAAATACTGTTTTCTGAAAATATCAGGGATAGAAATCCGTGAGGATGCGTTGGAAAATGATTTCGAGTGTTTCGCGCAAAAGGTTCTTTCGGTTCCTGACAATACTATTATGCTGCGGGATTTTCAGTCGCGCAATGTGATGGTTAGGGGTGGGGAGCCGTACGTTATCGATTTTCAAGGAGCTCGTCGTGGTGCAGCATTGTACGATGTGGCTTCATTCCTTTGGCAGGTACGTGCCGGTATACCTGACAGTATGCGTATGGAGCTTGCCGAGGTCTATCGTAAATCATTGGAATCTCTTTCGGGTGTGAAGTGTGTGAATTTCCGCAGTCAGCTGAGATTGATGGCTCTTTTTCGGACAATGCAGGTTCTCGGTGCATACGGGTTCCGTGGATATGTGGAGCGGAAAGCCCAGTTCATTACCGAAATATCCGGAGCGGTGAGGAATCTGTCGGTACTGCTCGATGAGGTGGATTTGGACGATATGCCGTATTTAAAATCAGTGTTGCGCGAGATTTCTGCGTTTCCAAGGTTTTCATCGGTTGAGGATTATAAAGGACTTACGGTAAGGGTGATGAGCTTCTCTTATAAGAAGGGAATACCGGAGGATTATAGCGGTAATGGCGGCGGATTTGTATTTGATTGTCGTGCGGTGCATAATCCCGGTCGTTATGACGAGTATAAGAAATTAACAGGATTGGATGCTCCGGTTATAGAGTTTATAGAACGTGATGGTGAGATGGTGGAGTTTATGGAGGATTGTTACCGTCTTGTGGACCGGAGCGTAGAATGCTATGTACGGCGCGGTTTTTCCAGTCTTATGGTATGTTTCGGTTGTACGGGTGGACAGCACCGTTCTGTGTATGGAGCCAGTCATATGGCAGAACATATTTGGCGTAAGTTTGGAGTGCGTGTGGAACTGGTGCATAGGGAACAGGGCAAATCAGAAATATTCGGTGCGATATGAAAGCAATGATTTTTGCAGCAGGATTGGGTACGCGGTTGCGTCCGCTCACCGATAGTATGCCCAAGGCATTGGTGGATGTTGGTGGAATGCCTATGCTTGAACGGGTAATAAGAAAATTGAAAAAGAACGGTGTGACCGAAATAGTGGTTAATGTGCATCATTTCCCGGACATGATTACAGATTTTCTTGACCAAAACCGAAACTTTGGATTGACAATACATGTAAGTGATGAGCGCAATCGGCTACTTGACACCGGTGGAGGGATAGCTAAGGCTATTGGTATTTTAGGGGACGATGAGCCGGTGCTGGTGCATAACGTGGATATTCTTACGGATTTTGATGTGAACGCGATGTTATGTCGGCATGTGAAATCAGGAGCTGATGCAACATTGTTAACCTCAGACCGTACGACATCACGCTATCTATTGTTTGATGGAGAACAGCGTATGCAAGGGTGGTGCAATGTATCGACAGGCGAGGTACGGCCGCATGATATCGATGCCAATTCTTTTGAACGGCTGGCATTCGGTGGTGTACATATACTTTCGCCACGTATGTTGAAACGGTTGAGAGAGTATTCATGTAAAGAAGATGTATTTTCAATCGTACCTTTTTACATAGATGTGTGTCGGGAGATGGATATACGGGCGTTTGTGCCTGATATGGAATACCATTGGGTGGATATCGGCAAGCCTGAGAGTCTTTCATTAGCCGGAAAATATGTTTCGGAAGGGATTTTGGAGTAAAAAAGTGAGAAAAAATGGCGTGATTAATAAAAAAATAGTAACTTTGCACCCGCTAATCAATACAAAACCAAAATTTTAATTATTAATTAATGGCAACAAAAATCAGATTACAACGTCATGGTCGTAAGAACTATGCGTTTTATCCTATTGTTATCGCCGATAGCAGGGCACCACGAGATGGTAAATTTATTGAAAGGATAGGTTCTTATAATCCGAACACTAATCCTGCTACAGTAACTTTGAATTTCGAACGGGCTTTGTATTGGGTTAATGTCGGTGCTCAACCCACTGACACAGTTCGCACAATTCTGTCGCAAGAAGGTGTGCTTTTGATGAAACACCTCCAGGGTGGTGTTAAGAAAGGCGCATTTGACGAAGCTGAAGCACAGCGTCGTTTCGAGGCTTGGAAGCAGAAGAAACAGGCATCTGTTGACGCATTCCGTACCTCTATGGCAAGTGCTAAGGAATTGGCAGCTAAGCAGCGTTTGGAAGACGAACAAGCCAAAAACAAAGCTAAGGCTGAGGTTGTGGCAAAGAAGAAAGCAGAACTTGCTGCCGCAAAGGCAGAAGCTGAAGCAGCCGCTGCTGCTGAAGCCGCTCCCGCAGAAGAAGCTGCTGAAACTGAAGCTCCCGCTGCAGAATAATCTTGAAAATAGATTTATTTACGAGGGGATGCATCATTTGATGCATCCCCTCGTCTTATTCATTCATGGCATGGAACTACAGCGGCATAAGCATTTAAAGTGGTCGGAGTTAGTGCTGATTGTGCGTTTCGGTTACAAATGCTTATGTGTTGTCGGTGCGTTTATTTCTTTATGTCGGATGGTATTGAGCGTTTTATTATTGGAAATCTGAATAATCCGGTTTCCATGCCGATGGTTTTTGTGGTTCCGATTTTTGTGCGCCGGTATTCGCCGTGTGGTACTTCAATATCTTTTATGTTTCCGTCGGGTAGTTGAAGTGATAGCCGATAGGAATACCAATAGCCGTCGTTGATGTACCTGTTACGTCCTACACGGCGGCGTTTTTGATGCGCCTTGCGGTATTTGTCGCTGACGGTAGTTTGTACCGGTGTAAGAGTGTTGTCATCCGCACCGAAATAGTTGAATGTCAGGAAAAGCGTAGCGCCAAGTATCCCCATGGTTATAATGTGGAATACCGTATTTATAGCCCGGCTCGAATTACCGGTAATCTTATCCCAACGCAAAATCAATATAGGGTAGGTGATGCCCGCAAATAATATGCCAACGAGCAATGGTAGCCACCACGGCATTATGGTAATCTGATACAAACTGAAACCAGCCCCTGCCGTGATCAGACCTAATATAGCTATGGTGACTATAATTATGGTTCGTGCTGTAGACTTTTTCATACACAAAATTAACCAAAGTCGCGGTCATGGCAATGGAACGCGGTTAAAAATACGATTAGTATGAATATTCGTCGGTATAGTTTTTGTGGATTGGTGAATTAGAAGTATTTTTGTACATTAAATTAATGTGGCATGTCAGATGCCGAATCAATTATAAAAATCACATATACCTATATAGCTATGGCTGAAAAAGAAATGGAAGAAACACCTGAAGTAAAGGGTCTGAATTTTGTAGAACAGATAGTTTGGGATGACCTTCAAGCCGGAAAGAACGGAGGTCGGTTGAACACCCGCTTCCCGCCGGAACCGAACGGTTATCTGCATATCGGTCATGCCAAAGCTATATGCATGGATTTCGGTGTCGCTGAGAAATTCGGCGGAACCTGTAACTTGCGATTTGATGATACCAATCCTGTGAAAGAGGATGTGGAGTATGTGGATTCAATCCGCGAGGATATACATTGGCTCGGATTTGATTGGGGAGACCGTGAATATTACGCAAGTGACTATTTCCCTCAGCTCTATGATCTGGCTGTGCGCTTGATTAAAGAGGGTAAGGCTTATGTAGATGACCAGACATCGGAACAGATAGCCGAACAGAAGGGGAGTCCCACAGTGCCGGGAGTGGAAAGCCCTTATCGTAGCCGCTCGGTGGAGGAAAATCTTGATCTGTTTGAACGGATGAATGCAGGTGAGTTTGATGAGGGTGCGCGTGTGCTCCGTGCGAAGATAGATATGGCGTCGCCCAACATGCATTTCCGCGATCCTATCATGTATCGTATCATCAAGCATCCACATCATCGTACCGGCACCAAGTGGAATGTATATCCTATGTATGATTTCGCGCATGGACAGAGTGACTATTTTGAAGGTGTGACGCACTCGATATGTACGCTTGAGTTTGTTGTGCATCGTCCGCTTTACGAGCATTTCGTGAAAGAACTCGCTGATGAGACATATTGCCCCCGACAGATAGAATTCAATCGGTTGAACCTTACATATACGGTGATGAGCAAGCGTAAATTGCTCCAGCTTGTGAAGGAGGGTTTGGTTGCCGGATGGGACGATCCGCGTATGCCGACTATCTCAGGTATGCGCCGTAGAGGTTTCACCCCCCAGTCGATACGTAATTTTATCGATAAAATCGGTTATACTAAGTATGAGGCACTGAATAGTGTGTCGTTGCTCGAGCATGCAGTGCGTGAGGATCTGAATGCCGTATCGACCCGTGTTATGGCTGTGATGAATCCTGTGAAGGTGGTTATAACCAACTATCCGGAGGATAAGGTGGAGATGCTTGAAATGGAGAATAATCCGGAGAATCCCGATGCAGGTACACATGAGATGCCATTCTCGCGTGAGATATATATTGAACGGGATGACTTTATGGAAAATCCGCCCAAGAAATTCTTCCGTCTTGCACCTGATGGCGAAGTGCGTTTGAAAGGTGGTTACATAATAAAATGTACCGGAGTGAAGAAAGATGCTGACGGTAATATCGAAGAGATTTACTGTACCTATGATCCCGATACACGTAGCGGTATGCCCGGTAGCATGCGTAAGGTGAAAGGTACGCTGCATTGGGTATCGGCAGCACATGCTATTGATGCTACAGCCCGTTTGTATGACCGCTTGTTCAATGTAGAAAATCCGGCAGCTGAAACGGATTGTGATTTCCGCGAGTTGCTCAATCCCGATTCTCTGAAGATACAGGAGGGTATTAAGATAGAACCGTATCTTGCTGAAAATTCCACTCCCGGTGCGCATTTCCAATTCCAGCGAATAGGATACTTCACCCCCGACAAGGATTCCAAAGATGGTAATCTGGTGTTCAACCGAACTATTGCGTTAAAAGATAGCTGGGAAAAAGCACAAAAGAAGTAAATGTACAATAACTCATACGACGATGAAGTGGCGGCGCTGTATTCTGAATTTACAGCGTCGCTTCGTAATGGAAAGGATTTGAATCAGTATTCGGTCGATGACTTGATAGCCATATATGATTATGCCTATGATCATAATGATGAGTATGTGAAAACCGAAATATTGTTTGTGGCTTCGCGTCGATATCCTAAGGATAGAGAACTGTCGGAACGAAAGGCGATGTACTATATCGATATGGGCGAAAAGGAGGCTGCGCGTAATGTGGCGTTGCAACTTCCCGATAGTTCATTTATCAAGCGCGTAGTGCTTTTGGAGGTGTCCGGTATTGCCGATGGGAATAAATCGGATGCTATGGGGAATCTGCTTGCGAACATAAGGCTTTGTTCACTTGAGGATGAGGATGTAATACAGCTTGTGAGACTGTTGGCAGATTTGGATTGTCTTGATTGGGCAAAGGAAAATCTGGAGCGGTTGAAAAAATTGTGCCGTTATCCCGATACGTTGTTGTATGAGCTCGCGCATGTATTAAATGATGCCGCAGATTTTGTTTGTGCACGGTCATTGGCTCAGGAGCTAACTTTGATTGATGCGTTTAATGTGGATTTCTGGACATTTCTTGCGGAAATCGATATTGACCAGTTGGGAGATTGGGACGATGGCGAGCAGGCATTGGAATATGCTCTTGCTATAGACCCATTGTCAAGGAAAGCATTGATGCTCAAAGCGCGTTTGCTTATGGAGCGTGACGGTTGTTCACAAAAGGTAGTGAATCTGTTTTCGGAGGTGCTTGATGGCAATTCATGTGATTCCGAAGCATTGTACTTGCGTGCGGCTGTACTTGCCGATATGGGTGAGCGGGATAATGCCGTTAAGGATTTGGACCGTTGCCTTGAGTTGGGCTATGATGTGCGTTCCACTATTGATATGCTCTTGTATGTGAAGAATGGAGCACTGGATGATTCTGAGAAAATGTATTTGCGTAGGCTACTCGCCGATGGTATGGAAGAATCGGTAGCATTATGGGCATTGGGAGAATTGGCGGCACATAGGTTGGTTTCAGCGGAAAATATAATTTTGGCTTATGCTGAAAATAATATCCTTTCCGACAGATTGTTTGTTATGTTGCTTGAGATACTATACCGTCACGGTAGTTATGCTGATATTGTGGCATTGTTTGAGCAAAGGTATGACTGTATCAGTGATTCCTATGCCAATGGTGCTGTGGCGTTGTTGTACTCGTTAAGCCGTATGCGATTGGGTAAGACGGATGGATTGACGCAATACATCGAAAATGTATTGGATTGTGAAGACAAAGCAGACAATATAATCCGACCGCTACAGGAGCGTGCAGAGCTTTTTGGACTCAGTTGCTTCCTGATGAATCTCAGGGATGTATTGGTAAAAGGAATGCAGGGTGTGAGCGAATCATCCTATGACCCGTTTGTGGAAGACTGATTCGTGCCTAAATGAACGGATTGTATCGCAATTCGTGGCCTATTGAGGTGGGCGCACCGTGCCCGGGATACACAATAGTGTTTTCCGGAAGCGTAAGCAGTCTGTTGCTTATGCTTGATATGAGTTGAGCATGGTTGCCGCCAGGAAGGTCAGTGCGTCCGATGCTTCCTTGGAATAACGCGTCGCCGGTGATGACGAACCCTGATTGCGGGCAGTACAAGGCTATAGAACCGGGAGAATGTCCGGGGACGGATATTACTTGCAAGTATTCTTTGCCAAGGGGTATCCGATCACCATCGTTAAGCTCTACACCGATTTGCAATGGCGAGGGTGTGGGAATCCTGAGATGGAACATCTGCGCCTGTGCCGCGCGGGCTTGTCCAAGCGGAGCTTCGGCGGAATGAGCTTCTGTAGGGGTGTTGTAGCGTTGTGTTATTAAGTCGTTGCCTAAAGTATGGTCAATATGTAGATGGGTGTTTATTAAATGCCGCACTGACAATTGGTGCATCTCAATGAAGTCGATTAGTGTGCGCTGTTCATCGGATGATGCCATGCCGGGGTCTATAATTGCAGCATCTTTAGTCGATTCGTCCCATACGACATAAGTGTTTACTCCAAATAGATTGAATTCAAAGGATTGTATTTTCATAGTTTCACGTATATCAGTTCTTTGGTGGTGAAGTATTCCTCGGAGAAGTAGTCGCTAAGCGGTACTTCCAAAACCGGTGCTTTGGTGGCTTCGATTTCCGAGATTATATCGCCTCCTTTTAAACATAACAATCCATTGGGCAATGCGTTGGTGCTTGAGTGAGAAATATTTTTCCGAATCAGAGGGACCAATTCTTCAAGACGCATGACGGCTCGACTCACTACGTAATCATAACGATTGCGGCATTCGCCGATGTCACCGTGCTGGAATGTGATGTTATTCAATCCTATTGCCGCTGCTATTTCCTGAGCTACACGAATCTTCTTTCCGATACGGTCTATAAGGTGGAATGTGCATTCAGGCCACATTATGGCAAGAGGTATTCCCGGAAATCCCCCACCTGTACCCATATCCAAGAAGGTAGTTCCATCGATGGGTGTTATGAATTTTGCTATTGACAAAGAGTGTAGGATGTGGTGCTCGTATAGATTGTCAATGTCTTTGCGCGAGATTACATTGATTTTTTCGTTCCATTCTCTATAAAGTGGGTCAAGCATTTGAAATTGCTTTTGCTGCTTGTCAGTGAGAGTGGGGAAATATTTAGATATGATATCCATTGCCAGTCAATTGCTTTAAAACATCGAAGTAATGTAGTTAATTCCTGTTTATCATGACAAAAGTAAGTAATTAATTCGTAATTTTGACATCAAATAATTTATTGATGGTAAAAATTGGAAATTACAATACTCTTCCGGTTGTTAAATCTGTGGATTTCGGAGTGTATTTAGATGGCGGTGACGGATTGGAGATATTGCTGCCGTCGCGTTTTATAGACCGGATTCCACAGGTTGGTGAGTTGATTGATGTGTTCATATATACGGATTCTGAGGATAGAATAATCGCAACAACTGAACACCCGTATGCTCAGGTCGGGGAGTTTGCCTTTCTTGAAGCTGTATCAGTGGACCGTATCGGAGCATTCCTTGATTGGGGGCTTATGAAAGACTTGCTTGTTCCTTTCCGTGAACAGAAGGTTAGGATGAGAGCCGGGAAGTCGTATCCGGTATACCTTTATCTTGATGATGCTTCCAAGCGTGTTGTGGCTTCAGCAAAGGTGGAAAAATTCATGGGTAATGTGATTCCGACTTATAAGATTGGCGATAAAGTCCGAATAATGGTGTATCGTCAGACTCCTATAGGCTATGCCTGCGTGGTGGATAATCTTCATCAAGGTATGGTATATGCCAATGAGGTGTTCCGTCCTGTGGAGTTGGGGGAGTGCATAGAAGCTTATGTGAAGTATGTGCGTGAGGATGGAAAGATAGACGTGACCCTTTCTCCGGGAGCAAAACAGCGTACAGATGATTTGTCAGATAGAATTCTCGAAGCAATGCAGGCTAACGGCGGTTTTATAAAATTAAATGATAAATCATCGCCTGAAGAAATAAAAATTGCCTTTGCCTGTAGCAAGAAAGATTTTAAAAAAGCTGTGGGGCATTTGCTCAAGGAACGTAAAATAAAAATTGAGGACTCGGGTTTGCTGATTTTTAACGACAAATGACTTAATTGTGAAAAAAAATTAGCAACTTTGCATATTAATTAAATATAACCAACCATTATTAAGAAATGGAGTTCTCTGCTAATCAAATAGCCGCCCTTGCCAACGGCGTTGTGGAAGGTGACGGTGAAGTAAAAATCAATACATTTGCAAAAATAGAGGAGGGGCATCCGGGTGCCATCTCATTCCTTGCCAATCCTAAATATCAGCACTATATCTATACGACTAAGTCATCGGCTGTGTTGGTGAGCAAGTCTTTTGTTCCCGAGCATCCTATTGAAGCTACATTGATTCGTGTTGACGATCCGTATGCTACTGTGGCCCATCTGCTCAAAATGGTTCAGCAGTTGGTTACTCCGGTACATAAAGGGGTGGAGCAGCCTTGTTTCATTGCCGATGGTGTTGAGATTCCCGAAGATGCCTATATTGGTGCATTTGCATATATCGGCAGGGGTGTGAAATTGGGAAAAGGAGTTCAGATATTCCCTCAGACATATCTGGGTGACGGTGCAAGTGTTGGTGACGGCACCATACTTTACTCCGGAGTAAAGGTGTATCACGGATGTCATATCGGCAACCGTTGTATTATCCATTCCGGAGCAGTGATTGGTGCTGACGGATTTGGGTTTGCTCCCACAGAGTCAGGATATGAAAAGATACCGCAAATAGGCAATGTGGTAATAGAGGATGATGTGGAGATTGGAGCTAATACCGCTATTGACCGCGCCATGATGGGTAGCACAAAAATATCCCGTGGGGTGAAACTTGACAATCTTATTCAGATAGCTCATAATTGTCAGGTGGGCGAGCACACCGCAATGGCATCGCAAGCCGGAATCGCCGGCTCTACGAAAATTGGTAAGAATTGTCTGATAGGCGGTCAGGTAGGTCTTGCCGGACATATAACTATGGGCGACGGTGCTCAGATAGCTGCACAATCCGGAACCCAGAAAAGCATTGAGCCGGGTGCCCGTTTGTTTGGCTCTCCTGCCATGGACTTGAAGGCATACGGCCGACAGGCAGTTAACATAAAGAATCTTCCTGATTTGTACGATAAAGTGCGCAAACTCGAGAAGATGCTTAATGATATGAAAAATTAATACGGAAATACCATTAAAAATATGAAACAGATAACTTTGAAGGCCCCGTTTTCAGTACATGGAAAGGGATTGCATACCGGGATGGTGATAGATGCGGAATTTCTCCCCGCTCCCGATAATCACGGTTATAAGATACAGCGTACCGACCTTGAAGGAGAACCGATTCTTGATGCTTTGGCTGAGAATGTGGTATCTACTGCGCGTGGCACAGTAATAGCGCGTGGCGAAGTTTCGGTAAGTACTATTGAACATGCTATGGCTGCTTTATATGCAGCGGGTGTGGACAATGTGCTGATTCGCATAAACGGTCCGGAGATGCCTATTCTTGACGGTAGCGCACAGGAATTCTGCGATAAGATTGATGAGGTGGGTCTGGAAACCCAAAAAGCGGATAAAGACTATTATATCGTCAAGCAGAAAATTGAGGTTCATGATGAAAATACAGGAGCTTCGATAGTCGTTTTGCCTGATGCTGATTTCAGTGTAGACGTAATGGTGCAATATGATTCACCGGTATTGTCCAATCAGTTTGCATCATTGGATAAGATGGATGAATTCGGCAAGGAAATCGCCGGTTGTCGTACATTCGTTTTTGTGCGTGAGATTGAGCCGCTTGTTAAGGCTAATCTTATCAAGGGCGGTGACCTGGAAAATGCCGTGGTTATCTACGACCGCGAGATGCCGCAAACAGAACTTGACCGTCTTGCCGACATAATGGGCGTGAACCATAAACAAGTGAGTGAGTTCGGTTATATACAGGAGCGTCCTCTGAGAGTAGCCAATGAGCCGGCTCGCCATAAATTGATGGATGTGATGGGTGATTTGGCGCTTATCGGTCGCCCGCTTAAGGGCAAGGTGATAGCTACACGTCCCGGTCATACAATCAATACAACATTTGCTAAGAAAATACGCAAAGAAATCAAGCGTCAGGACATACAAGCGCCGCTCTACGATCCTAACAAGGAGCCGGTGATGGACAACAATCGCATACGTGAACTGCTTCCTCACCGTTATCCGTTCTTGTTGGTGGACAAGATTATCGAGAAAGGAGCCAATTATATAGTAGGTGTAAAAAATATCACTGCCAACGAGCCGTTCTTCACCGGACACTTTCCGCAAGAACCTGTGCTTCCTGGTGTGCTTCAGATTGAAGCTATGGCGCAGACAGGCGGTCTGCTTGTTTTGAGTACGGTTGATGATCCGGAGCTTTATTCCACATATTTCATGAAGATTGACAATGTGAAATTCCGTCAGAAGGTGGTGCCCGGTGATACCGTTTTGTTCCACATCTCGTTTATGACCGAACTTCGTCGCGGATGTGCCGTAATGAAAGGTTACGCGTTTGTTGGCGAGAAGATAGTGTCGGAATGCGAGTTTATGGCTCAGATAATAAAGAATAAATAAGATAACCTGTAAGCATTTTAGAAATGAAACAACCTTTAGCATACATACATCCGGCAGCGAAGATTGCTCCCAGTGTGGTGATTGATCCATTCGTTACCATAGAACAGAATGTGGAAATCGGAGAGGGGACCCGTATCGGTAGCAATGTTACAATTATGGAAGGTGCACGAATCGGTAAAAACTGTACTATTTTCCCAGGTGCGGTGATATCCGGCATTCCTCAGGATTTGAAATTCCGCGGAGAAGAAACTCTTGCCATCATTGGTGACAATACCACCATACGCGAGTGTGTGACCGTGAATCGCGGTACCGCTGCCAAAGGTAAGACTGTGGTGGGATCTAATTGTTTGATTATGGCTTATTCCCATATAGCCCATGACTGCGTTGTGGGGGACAATGTGATTATCTCCAATGCTACTCAGATAGCGGGTGAGGTAGTCGTTGATAATTATGCGGTGATAGGCGGTGGAACTTTGATTCACCAGTTCTGCCATATCGGTCCTCATGTGATGATTCAAGGTGGTGCGCTTGTGAATAAGGATATCCCTCCTTACGTCAAGGCAGCCAGAGAACCTATAGCTTATGCCGGTGTCAATTCGATAGGATTGCGTCGTCGTGGCTTTACGAGTGAGGTTATCCGCGATATTCAGGAAATATACCGCTATCTATATCTGTCGGGTCTTAACAATTCAGATGCCGTAGAGCGTATAGAAGCAGAACTTCCTGCCACCAAAGAGCGTGATGAAATTATAATGTTTGTACGCAATTCAAAACGTGGTATAATAAAAGGTTACGTATAACAATCGAAGGGTAAATTTTATTATATAGAACTCGGGCAGCATCAATGTTGGTGCTGCCCGAATTATTTTACATGTTTCAATGTGTGTATGGATTATTCCAATCGGGATACGGTGTCTATTATCTTTTGTCCAAGTCCGATAGTATAACCTTGTGATACGAATACTACGCGGTTGAATGTATCGGCAATTATGAATATGGGATAATCGTTGGAGGTGATATTGAGACCCTCCTTGACACGTTTTGCTATCGTACCGTCTATGTCGTTGCCGAAAACAACGGTCGATGGTAGCTCCGGTAATTGGCTCATGTCCATGCGTGCGGCTTCCTCAGGGCTGTCATACAGAAGTACTATGCTCCGACCCCAATTATTCAGGTCGTTGTCATAAGCAGCTATATCGCGCAGTGCGTGGTTGGTAGGTTCATGGTTAGGTTTGATAAGTCCGAGTACATAATAACCGCGCCCGGTGGTGGCAAGTACTGATTTTTCAGAGTCGCTGTTCTTTGGCATGTAGCGACTTTCAGCATCAAATGAGCCGATAACCTGTATACCGGTGGAGTCCTGGCGTATAGTCAGAGTATCGACAGATTCTATTCCGGATTTAATGTCCAATATGTCAGTTCGAGCCAATACGCTGCCATCAGCCATGCGCTGTCCTGTAGTGACCATATATAGACCGGTATCGAGAGTCTGTGGATTTTTGAATGTTTCGCTCCAGGCAATAAAGTCAGGATAACTCAATAGTTGAGGCTCACCGCTGTCTATCTTCGAGACGGTAAAATGAGTATAGTATTTTGGATCCGGAATGGTACGTGTAGGGGCGTAGGGCATTATCAGGCTACCTTGCGTGCCGAGATTCGCCGATGGAGCGATATCATCGTCTGAGTAGAAATTAGCATCGTGCCATGTGCCTGAGTTATCGGCCCATTGTGTCTTTCCGGTGACAGGGTCGATGCGTGCCGATATGCCCATGGTGCGTGCGCCGGCAACAAAGAATATGTCGCGTGAGTATGGAGATGTGCGGCGGTATTTCCATACTGATGCCGGACTCATTGTAATCTGCGATGGATACCAATCTAAATCAGCTATGATATTCTCCTTTGTCCATTTTACCCATAATTCTGGATTGTCACGGGATGAATCCAGAAGGGTCACGGGGATATTTTCGGTAAGGAATTTACGGAAGGGGGTAAGTTCCTCAACTTCGATTCGTGGTGACATTACGTATTTGGCAAACAAGTCGCCACCATGTTCCGGTGTGGATATGTGGTCAATCAGTATATCATAAGGTACATCGCTCAAATCTTTTTTAGTAAGCGACTCCAACAAACACAAGGCTTTGTATTTATCAGGAGTATTATCCAAAAATCCGGTGATAGTACGGTGATTGCCACGTGTCTCTTTCATCACGTTCCATACCCGGTCTGAATCAAGAGCCCACTTTGTAGCCATGGAGTCAGACTGTGATTTAGTGATGAAGGTGGCGGTATAGCTGTGGCGGATGGAATCTTCGTATGCCATACGTCGGTTGTTTTCCTCTCTCATTTCATCAGATACTTCAACTGAGTTGTTCGATGCCTTTGGAGGTACAATGTCGAAAATGGCACACATCTCATCGTCTTGAAGGTTGAGCGGTACTATGATGTTTTTATCCTTGCCGACTGATGCTTTCTTAAATCCGTATTTTGTTCCGTCGGTAGCCCACACGATAAGGTCACCAAGTCCACTTACCAATGAGGTTGTTCCGGATATGTCGGTTCGTTTGGTCGATATAGGGTAAAATTCAGCATAATTATATACTCTGAATGATACCTTGGCATTGTTCACAGGATTGTTGTCGGTATCTGTAACGGTTACATGCAGGGTGTCAACGGGCGCGTAGTGGTCGGTAACGTTGATGTCGGTATTGCCGTGAAGCACATTGAGGATTTCTTCCTCGCCGGAATATTTCCCGAATACACGTGCGTGCATGAGCATACCGCGTGAAGCGGGGGAGTTGAACCATCCGAGATTCAATACCGGTTCCGGTTCGCAGGCACCAAGAAAATACCATTGTCCGTCGGCCCAAGCCTCAACCCACGCATGATTATCGTCAGTATGTGCCCAACGAGGAGTATAGACTTGTCGTGCGGGGATTCCCATAGCTCGCAATGCAGCTACAGTGAACGTTGACTCTTCACCGCAACGACCTATTGCAGAGCTTACTGATTGCAATGGAGAGTGCGTGCGGCTGTCTGATGGTTGATATGTGACCTTTTCGTGACACCAATGGTTGATTTCCAATATGGCATCTTTCATGCTCATGCCTTTGACACGGTCTTTGAGTTCGTCATAGAATTTCTTACGATGATTGTCAAGAGCTTCGTTGTTTACGCGTACGGGTAAGACAAAATGTCTAAATTCACGGTCGGGGACTTTAGCTCCCCATGGCATCTCTTTCCGTGCCAGCAAAGCCGGATTGACCACTTCATTCAAATAATACTGTGGAGTCCTGTCGGTGAAATCGGGTAAGGGCATGTACGCATACAGGAATTGCAGGCATTGACGTTGGTCATCAGAAAGATTATCGGGAATTTTAACTGAATTGGTCGCGCCAATCTCCTTGATGCGAGTCTCATAGTCATGAACAACGTCTGTTGGTGCTATCTGCGCGGTGAGTGTGCCGGCGTTCAGTGCCAAAAGACATATCGGTATGATGTGTTTCGGAGTCATAATTATTGGTTTGCTTTAGGAGTGTACTATTTCGGATAATTGCTTCACTATGTCAGCGTCGGTAATCAGTCGGGAGTACTCGTCAGAGTCCTTGTTGCCCATTGACACTTGGCTATTGCGAAAACGCATCGCGCTTGACACGGTGCTACGAGCTGAAGCATGAAGTTCACGAATGCCTGTTTGAATGATAATATCCTTGGCATTGCCGGAGGAAACCCCGGCTCCTGCCAAAAGGATTATTCTTCCGGAAGCGAGTTCGTTCAGTCTGCGTAGGGTGGCGGTCCCTTCTATTGCCGATGGCATTTGTCCAGAGGTGAGAATACGCGTACATCCGAGTTTTATTATTGTTTCCAAGGCTTCTTCCGGATTGCGGCATACGTCGAATGCGCGGTGGAATGTAACATCCATCCCGTCAGCGGCATTAATCAATGACGAGCATGTGTCTATGTTTATGTCGCCGTCGGGGGTAAGGGCGCCTATTACCACGCCATGTGCTCCTGCCTTGCGCGCTGCTTCTATATCCGAGATCATAATATCCCGTTCAGTATCATTGTACAGAAAATCGCCATTTCGTGGACGAATGAGTACATGTACACGTATGCCCGGGATATTTACTGCCGCTTTGATAAGTCCAATGGATGGTGTCAACCCTCCCTCGGATAGTGCGGAGCACAACTCTACGCGGTCTGCACCGCCCTTGGCTGCGGCGATAACGCTTTCAATGTCGCCACAACAAATTTCAAGCATTCTGGATTGCATGATTATGGTTGGGATGTTTGTAATTCGATTACGTAGTCTATTTCAGTCGGAATCTCATCAAGATGCAGTGTGGCACCTCCTGATTTGTGTTTAGTAAACTTCACGGGCTTGCCATCGATGAAAGCTTTTGCGTTTTTAACCTTGGCTGTAGTAGGTATGGTGATATCGGTTGATGTGGCATTCATGATGTGTACGTACAATTTATCATCTTTGCGAGTGGATGTACCCCATTCGGTCGCCGGGAAGTCACCGGCTTCAGTTGCATAGATGGTTTCACCGTAAGTTTTCATCCATTCACCGATTTCTTTAAGCCTTGCAAGAGCTGTAGCTGGTAGCTCGCCATTTGGTTGCGGACCAATGTTCAGCAGGAGATTGGCTCCCATACCGGCAGCTTTTACCAGATAGTTTATAAGGGTTTTGGTATCTTTGTAGTCCTGGTCAATAACTTTATATCCCCACATTCCGTTCATGGTCTGGCATGTCTCAAGTGGCAAACGGGATATTTCCTGTCCTGATAGCCCTGCGGTGTTCTCTCCCGGGAGGTCGCGTTCGAATATCTGAATGTCCTCACCCGGATTTGGTGTCTGATGGTGGTTGTTGCCTATAAGGCATCCGGGCTGTAACCGGTGAATCATCTCATATTGTTCAGGCAGTTGCCAATCAAATGGAATGCTGTCGGCATCGTGGTCCCACCATCCGTCAAACCATATCGCATTGATTTTACCGTAGTTGGTAAGGAGTTCAGTGAGCTGATTGTTCATGAATTTATAATATGAATCCCAGTTACGTAATGTGGAGTCACGTCCGGTTTCGAGTCCTGTACGACCTGAAGGATAGTCCGGACGTGTCCAGTCAATGTGCGAGTAATACAGATGCAACTTTATCCCTTGGCGGTGGCATTCATCGGCGAGTTCTTTGAGAATGTCGCGTTTGAATGGTGTAGCATCAACGATGTTGTATGGTGATTGTTCCGTATCCCACATAGAAAATCCATCGTGATGTCGTGTTGTGAAACAGATATATTTAGCCCCGGAATCCTTAATGGACTTTACCCATTCCGCAGCATTGAAATCGGCAGGATAGAATGCGCGCGCACTCTTGGCGTATTCTTCGGCATTGAGTCCGTGGTTTAAGTACCATTCGCCTTGGGCGAACATACTATATATGCCCCAATGCAGAAATATACCGAAGCGTTGGTCGGCAAATTCTTTGCGGGCTTTCAAAATCTCGGGAGTGGGATGATAGACGTATGCCGTATCGGTGGCATGAGCTCCGGTCAGAACTGAAGCTAAAATTAAAAATGTCAGAAATCGTTTCATGGTAATGTCAAAAAGTGATATTTAATACGTAAAAAGGAACTCAGAATAAAAAATGAGTTCCTTTTATATGATAAGTCAGAGAGTTGTGGTCGGTGTCCGGGGATTAGAAGGGGAGGTCTTCGTCGGGGCTGCTTTGGGTAAAAGCGGGAGCGGGAGGAGGAGGTACCGCACCTGGCATAGCTGTTGCAGCGGGAGCGGCAGCATTTTCTTTGTCGACTTTCCAACCGCGTATGCTTGTGAACCAGCGGCCATTGTATTCGCGGCTTTCGATGTCGAAGCTAAGATTTACTACTTCACCGACATTCAGGGGGTATTGGTCGGCGCGCTCACCAAAAAGGTCGAAGTGGACTTTTTTAGGATATGTATCCATGGTTTCGAGTACATATTCGCGTTTTTTCCACGAGTTGCCGCTTTTTGATACTCCCGATTGTTCGGGGAGGGCAAGGATGATTTTTCCTTTGATTTCCATTTGTATATTGTGTGATGTTAGTTATACGTCGTTTCTTGTTACAAATTTAATGATAGATAACCGAACCGACAAATTTTCAATCTGAAAGTTATCATGAATAGTCGTACAATTTTCGTAACTTTGACACAAATAAAGGAGTTATATTAAAAGAATTGAAATAATATATTTATGAGCGAATCAGATATATGGTGGACCGCACCGACACAGAGTGAGACCGGACGATTGATAATGGTTACCGGCCGTAAGAATGTAGAGAAATTCAGGACTAATCCACGATTCAATATCCGTGTGGAGGTGAGCTGGAAATACGAGGGTGACGCTACCGGCATGCCTGATTTAGCCACTTCACAATTGATGGAGCAGGTGCAGGATGCGCTCACGGAGACATTTCGTAAAGATCCTGTAGCGGTTCTGACCGGTATATTCACCGGTGATGATTGTCGCGATTGGATATTCTATACTTTGAGTACAAATATATTCGGCCGTAAACTTAACGAAGCTTTGGCTGATTTCCCTATGCTGCCGCTTGAGATTTATTGTGAGAATGATGCCGCGTGGGCTGCTTACGATGAGATGGCGGAAGCGGAAATTAAGATGGATTGAGCATAATGTGCGGCGTCAAAAGGCTTCACCAATAGCGAATACCAGTCCCGATGTATGTTTGCCGAAACCGTAATCGACACGTACATTGACGTTATGTTTGAACTCGAACCTCAATCCAACACCCCAGTTGTGTAGCCATTCCGGTTTAATGGTCTGGTTGTGGTAGTTTTTGAGCGAAGAAAACACTGTAGCTCCACCGATCCATGCCACGGCACCGAGACGCCGATATATGTTCTGTCGCAGTTCCATCTGGAATGCGAGCTGACTGTTGTCGATATAGCTACCCATATAGTATCCGCGCATTCTTATTCCGTCGGAAGCGACCATTTCGCGCATGGTCCAAGGTGTTTTTGAGCTGTTGAACTTTCCAAATAAATCAAATGCGAGTACTGATCGCCACCAGAGTTTTTGGTAGGTGTTGACCACGACTTCATGGCTATTGAAAAAAGATGGCGCGTTGCCTAAAAATTTAGGATATGCCATAGGCTTGTATGCTATGTGCCATCCGCTGGTAGGTGTGAGCATATTGTCTCGCGAGTCCCATTCGACGAGTAGCCCAATACCGGTGACATAATATTGTGGACGTTCGCCTAAAAGGTATTCGGGATTAGCCATGTTTCGTCCATCGGTGTAATCAAATTGGGTGTGGACGCCTACGTAAAGAGAATGTGTAAGACGATACACATATTGTAACTTGAGGTCTATTTGGCGCCGGTCGTAAATCGATTGTGGGTTTTTAGCGGTTTCTTCTGAATTTATTCCCCAGAACTCAAGACGCTTGCGGTATATTTCAAGTTTGTACGATAGGCGTGAATGCCCGTCATTGAATATGTTGTTGCCTTTGAATGTGAGAACGTAGAATCCGTTGAGTGATGCATTGAACGACGCGAATATGTCCGATGGCTGTAATATGGAATCGTTGCGGTTCAATCGATATAGACCGGAGCACATGGCGCCCAATCCGAAAGAGGCTTCGCGTGTATATGACGGAGATAGTCCCACGCTTAGGTCAAGGCGTTTTTCGTGTGTGCGGTCCACGTTACCACGAATAAGCGAATTGAGATATTGGCGGAGCCATCTCGGGGTCTTGCGCAGAATCCATATCGAGTCGGCGTATTGGGTTCCCGGACTAAACAGGTCGCGGTATTTGCTGTGGTGCATCCGCATTGAGTCGGAAGAGATAGTGTCGGTATTGATGAGTGTGTGGATAGGGATGCTGATGCTGTCGGAGGTGGTCGTGCTGTTGTCGGTAGCATATCCGAGACCGGATATGGCAGTCAAAAATATTATAAATATTATGATACGCGACGGCATTGCGAAGACTTCAATTACATTATGTCGCTGCAAAGTTACGATTCAAATCGGTTAAATAAAGCGTCGGACGGGAATAATATGTGTCCCGTCCGACGCTTTTTGTGGTATTATGATACATCTTAGTCATGTTTCGGAGGAAGTTCCGGCAGTGGAGGAGGTGTCAGCGATGGATGGTCCTGACCGTCGGTTGCAGTGGTATCGGATGAGTCCTTGTCCGTAGCCGCCGGAGGTAGTGCCTGCTGATTGTTGGCGGCAAGAATCTCATCGGTACGGGATGCCCATTGGCGTTTACCGAATATCTTTTCGACATCTTCGGTAAATATCACCTCACGTGTTATAAGTACGTCAGCGAGTTGTCCATGTCCTTCGGCATGTTCTTTGAGTATTTGTTTGGCTCGTTCGTACTGCTCATTGATGATTCGTGATACCTCTTCATCTATCATACGTGCGCGTTCATCGCTGTATGGCTTGGAGAATCCGTAATCCTGTCCGGTGGAATCGTAGTAGCTAAGGTTGGGCAGACGGTCGCTCATCCCATAATATACTACCATTGCATAGGCTTGCTTGGTTACGCGTTCAAGGTCATTGGCTGCTCCGGTGGAGATGCGTCCAAGGAAGAGTTCCTCGGCAGCACGTCCGCCAAGTGTTGAGCACATTTCATCGAGAAGAGCCTGAGTCGGGGTAATCTGACGTTCTTCCGGAAGATACCAGGCTGCACCAAGTGCTTTGCCTCGCGGTACTATGGTGACTTTAATCAATGGATTGGCGTATCTAAGATGCCATGATACAGTGGCGTGACCGGCTTCATGGACGGCGATAGAACGTTTTTCCTCGTCGGTCGTGATTTTGGACCGTTTTTCCAGACCGCCGATTATGCGGTCGACTGCATCAATGAAGTCTTGACGGCCAACCGTGGGATGATTATGGCGTGCGGCAATCAAGGCAGCTTCATTGCATACATTTGCAATATCCGCACCTGAGAATCCGGGTGTCTGGCGGGCAAGTAAATCCACGTCTACAGAATCGTCAATCTTTATTTTGCGTAAGTGCACGTTGAATATGGCTACGCGGTCGTTGAGGTCGGGCAGGTCAACGTATATCTGACGGTCGAAGCGTCCGGCGCGAAGCAGTGCTTTGTCAAGGATGTCGGCACGGTTTGTCGCAGCCAATATGATAACACCACTATTGGTACCGAATCCGTCCATTTCGGTAAGAAGCTGGTTGAGCGTATTCTCGCGTTCATCGTTGGCTCCCATGTTGGGATTGCGTCCGCGGGCACGACCCACGGCATCAATTTCGTCGATGAATACGATACATGGGGCTTTCTCTTTTGCCTGACGGAAAAGGTCGCGTACACGTGATGCTCCCACACCCACAAACATCTCAACGAAATCACTGCCGGACATGGAGAAGAAAGGCACGTTGGCTTCACCGGCAACTGCTTTGGCAAGGAGGGTTTTGCCTGTTCCGGGAGGGCCTACAAGGAGTGCGCCCTTGGGTATTTTACCGCCAAGGTTGGTATAACGTTGTGGATTTTTAAGGAATTCCACAATCTCCTCTATCTCTGTTTTAGCTTCTGAAAGTCCTGCAACATCCTTAAATGTCACCTGAATAGGACCGTCCTTATCAAATATCTTGGCTTTGGATTTGCCCACGCTGAATACTCCGCCACCACCGCTGTCTTTGCCTGACATGCGACGCATCATCCATAGCCAGAATGCGATAAGCAGCACAATAGGACCGAAGGTCCATAGATATGATGAGAAATCGGAACCTCTGTCGTACTTCACATCCCCCTTGAATTTACCGGATGCCTGCCAAGCGTCGATTTTTTCCTGAAGCATGTCGGCTGATGGAATCTGTGCGGCAATTTTGGCAGTAATTCCGGAGTCTTTTTTATATTGCGGGAATTGTTTCTGTGCTACGGAGTCGGAAAGAGTGGCTTCAGCTTCACGTTTGTTGCCGTAGATGGTTATCTCCTTAACTCCGCCTTGAGATACTATTTTTTCAAAGTCGGAAAAGCTGACCTCCTTCATCATCGAGTTGTTATCGATGTAAAGGATGCCGGCAAGGATTATCAGTATTATGGCATACATCCAGTAAAGACTGAATTTGAATACCGGTTTTTTAGATTTGGGTTGCATATCTGGAATATGTGGTGAAAAATGGAGATGAATTCGTAGTCGATAGAATAGATGGAAGGATTAGTCCAGGTCGGGGACTTGGGTTATTTTGGCATCGCTCCACAATTCCTCAAGATTGTAGTGCATGCGTTCCGCCGGTACAAAAACGTGTACAAGTGTATCACCGTAATCAATCACTATCCATTGCGAATTTTGGTATCCGTCGTAATTGTACGGCTTAATGCCGGCGTTTTCAAGCAGGTATTCACGAATGCTATCGGCAATCGCAGCTACCTGCATGGTGCTGGAGCCCTCACAAATTATGAAATTGGATGCGGCCGCAGATTCTATATCGGAAAGGTCAATCAATGTGATATTACGACCTTTTCGTTCTTGTATTCCTTCAGTAATGAGACGCGCTAAATCGGCGTTGGAGCTGGGGGATTTATGTGACATGTATTAAAAAAATAAATTCTTACAAAAGTAATAAAAATATCAATAGTCGAACAGACGGATATGATACATTCAATGATTAAACAAATATTATGCCAAAAAGGTCGGAAACGTAATCCGGCAGACTTATTCATATCTTATGGAGCGAGCCGGAGACATGCCGGAAATGATGTGTGACGGCAATATGAGAAGCAATGATGAAATGATTACGACAGCGAGATTCAGGACAATGATGTACCAGGGATTAATCTCAACCGGGACGAAGTCGAGGTAGTAGGCTTCTGAGTCAAGTGGAATAGTATGGAAGCGTTGCTGAATGAAAAGGAGTGTCAGCCCTATGATATTTCCGATGACAAGTCCCTTTACGACAAGACGTTGTGCCATATATATGAAAATGGCGCGTATCTGGGCGTTGGTGGCTCCCATGGCTTTCATTATGCCAATCATGTTGACACGCTCGAGTATAATGATGAACAGACTTGAAATTAACGTGAATCCGGATACACATGCCATGAGAATCAGGATTACAATGACATTGGTGTCGAGCAAATCAAGCCAGTTGTAGTACATGGCGCATGCATCGAGTACGGTCTGGACGCGGTAGAATTTCGGGGAGTCATCGTCGAGCGTATTGGATAGCAGTGCGGATGTAAGCTTGTTTGCCTGTTCTGTCAGATTGGCGGTCGGTATGCCATTTACTTCAATTGATGTGCCTGTTATAGAGTCAACGTGGCACAATTGCTGTAGCATGCCGATGGGGGTGAAGGCAAATGTACGGTCGTATTCGTTGAAATGAGAGTTATAGATGCCGGTGATGCATAGATTGCGTGTGCGTATGGCGTTGTTCTCAAAAAAGTGGGTTTTAATCTTATCTCCGATGGCGAGACCGAGGGTTGCGGCAGTGTATTCAGAGATGACGATGGTGTTGTCATTACCGTTATCCGCATTGTTTGGTAGCGTGCCGGCTATAAGGTTGCTGTTGATGAAATCCCAATTGCCATCATCGGGCATTCCTTTCAGAATCACTCCTTGAAAAGCGTTGTCGGTTTTTAATATCGCCGGTTGCCGGATGGACAGTGTCGCAACGCTGCCGGGAGATATAGCCTGTATGGTACCGGTTATGGTGTCGGATAGACGTATGCCATCGGTTTTAGCCGTTTCGTCAATGTGTTCGGGCGGATATATTGTGAGTGCAGCATTGAATCCGGTAAGTTTATTGCTTATCTCATGTTTGAATCCTGTCACAATGGCAATTGCAAACATCATTATTATCAGAGACAGGGCAATTCCGGTAACGGCAATAATGACACCGGGCGACGTCTTGCCGCCTTTAGCCGTTTTGAAACCTAAACGTTGTCCTATGAATACAGATATATTCATGTCTGACGATAATGTATGCGCTTACCGGAGTCAGACAGTACGTCCCGGGTAGGCTTTTAGTGCTTCGGCGAGAACCTTCAATGCTTGTGCAAGGTCGTCCTTGTTGAGTACATACGCCATGCGGACTTCGTTACGTCCCATGCCGGGTGTGGTATAGAATCCCGATGCGGGAGCCATGAATACGGTTGCGCCTTCATAGCTGAATTCTTTCAAGCACCATTCGCAGAATTTATCGGCGTCGTCAACCGGCAGACTTACCACCGTATAGAATGCCCCCATGGGTATGGGTGTGTAGCATCCGGGGATTTTGTTGATACCGTCAATCAGGAATTTACGACGTTCCACATACTCATTGTAGGTCATGAGCATGTACTCGGGTGATGTGTCAATGGATGCTTCGGCTACAATCTGACCGAGTAAAGGCGGACTGAGACGTGCCTGGCAGAATTTCATCACATTCTTTTTCAGTTCCTTGTGCTTGGTGATTATAGCACCGATACGTATGCCACATTCGCTATAGCGTTTTGAAACTGAATCAATGAGTACCACTTGGTCTTCTATGCCGGGGAGATGGAATGCAGAGATATATGGCGCACCGGTATAGCAGTACTCGCGGTAAACCTCGTCGGAGAATAGGAATAAGTCGTACTTCTTGACCAAATCACGAATCAGGTTCATCTCCTTTTGGGTGTAAAGATAACCTGTCGGGTTATTGGGATTGCATATAAGTATGCCTTTTGTCCTGGGGGTGATCAGTTTCTCGAAGTTCTCCACGGGAGGAAGGGCAAATCCCTCCTCTATCGACGAAGGGACGGTTACGATTTTGGCTCCGGCGGAGATGGCGAATGCCATGTAATTGGCATAAGCAGGTTCCGGCACGATTATCTCGTCGCCCGGGTCAAGACATGCCATGAATGCAAAAAGTACGGCTTCCGACCCTCCGGTGGTTACTATTATATCATCGACATCCACATCGATATTGAATCGGTGGTAATAGTCGGCAAGTTTCTTTCGCAACGACAGCAATCCTTCTGATGGGCTGTATTCCAACACAGTGCGGTCAATCTTCTTCAATGCGTCAAGTCCTTCCTGTGGGGTAGGGAGGTCTGGTTGACCGATGTTAAGACGTATTACTTTGGTGCCACGGGCGGTAGCTTCATTGGCAAGGGGCACTAATTTTCGTATAGGGGAAGCGGGCATGCGTTCGCCGCGCTCGGATATTTTCGGCATATAAGAGTATAATATAATTATGCAATTTACTATAATGCAAAGTTAAGATAAAAGCTTCCAATCCCCAAATATTTTTTCAGTTTAAGGAGTCGTGTTAAAATGATTCTGTTTTTGGTTCAAGTTATCGCCAGTTGTGATGTGTTAAGATGCAATGTGTGTTCGACGGGTTGCCTAAATGGTAAAAAACTTGTATAAATAAATATTCTAATTATCTTTGTGACATTAAACTATGATTGGTCTTTTGTGTATGAGCAATCGTCAATAATATAAAATAGTTGGTATGAGAAGAGGTTTTATCACCATTATGCTAATTGCAACTTTAGCAGCTCAGGCGGCATCTGAGAAAAGGGAATATCCGCGGGCAGAGATAAAAGTTGGTTATACTTATCATGAGACTTTTGTGCGAGGTGCTGATGGAATAATTAAGCGTGATATACCTTTCGTTTTGTTGGCTAATAAGGAACAATCTAAATTTTACAGTCCTGCAACTGAGTTCAAGGATTCATTAGAGTCCACTCCGCAGGGGCGGGCTGTAAGCAATCAGATTCGTCATACGGCAATAGCTAAATATCTTGAAACTAAAGACGAGAGTGTGATGAATGCAGTGACGTATAAGACCTTCCTATATATTTTTCGTTCAGTTCCCGAAGGTGTGATGACGGTGTATGATAAAGCCGGCGCGTTGGAATTTGGCTATTATACGGAACCTCTTGGGGAAATCCAATGGGAGATTGGCGACTCTACAAAAAATGTTCTTGGATATGAATGCGTGATGGCTACAGCGAATTATCATGGACGTGATTGGTCTGTGTGGTTCTCTCCTGAAATCCCAATGCAGGAGGGACCGTGGAAGCTAACGGGGTTGCCGGGATTGATTCTTGAAGCGACGGAGTCGACAGGGCAGCATGGTTTTGTAGCAACAGGATTGGAGTCATCAAATCAGATTATTTATCCTATTTATCCATACCCGCAATATGACAAAATGTCGCGAAAGGATATTCTTAGGCAAATGCGAAATTACCGTGACAATGGTACTCACATGAATGCCGCAGCTACCGGTATGAGTTTCGGCAAAGACCATGTTAAAAATGAAGAGGAAGTCCGGATAGATTTTCTTGAAACGGATTATAGATAATTGTAATTTAATACCGGTGGTTTTCCGATCAACATACTATAATGTGATTGGTGAATAAAACCTTGGTGAACAGGACGCTGGCGGGTCGTGGTTTTTTAAGGGGGATATGAAGTGTCGGTGTGATGTGTGTTCGCTTGATATTGGTTTGCCATACTTTTGAGGGGAGTGTTGATATGGTGCGTTTTAAATTTTTTAAGATTTGAGTGCCGTCATACTGCACTGCTTAATGGTACTTTTGCAGTATTATGACAGAAGCGGTATTGGAAAAACTGAAGATATTGACTGCGGCGGCAAAATATGATGTGTCGTGCTCATCGAGTGGAACGGTGCGCAAGAACAATGGGGCGGGTGTCGGTAATACGGTAGGTGGCGTGGGGATATGCCATAGTTTTGCCGATGACGGTCGGTGCATATCACTTTTGAAGATAATGCTTACAAATTATTGCAAGTATGACTGCGCATATTGCGTTAATCGTCGAACAAACGATATTCCGCGTGCCACACTGTCGGTGTCGGAAGTGGTGTCGCTCACCATTGAATTTTATCGGAGGAATTATATAGAAGGGTTGTTTCTGAGTTCCGCCGTGGTGCGCAATCCTGACTATACAATGGAGCGGTTGGCAAGGGTGGCTAAGGACTTGCGGGAGGTGCATCGATTCAACGGGTACATTCATTTGAAAAGCATACCGGGCGCTTCGCGGGAATTGGTGAATGAAGCCGGACGGTATGCCGATAGGATGAGTGTGAATGTGGAGATTCCCTCGGAGCGGTCTCTTAAGTATCTTGCACCGGAGAAGGATCATAAGAGTGTGTTCGAGCCTATGGGGTATATCAAACAGGGTGTGCTTGAAAATAAGGAGGACCGTATGTCAATGCGGCATGTTCCTCGGTTCGTGCCTGCGGGACAAAGCACGCAGATGATTGTAGGGGCTTCGTCAGATACTGACAGGGATATACTGCATCTGTCATCTACATTATATACCATGCCTACAATGCGCAGGGTGTATTATTCGGGCTATGTGAGCGTGAATGATTATGACAAACGGTTGCCTGCGTTAAAACAACCGCCGTTGGTACGCGAACACCGGCTTTACCAGGCGGATTGGTTGATGCGTTTTTACAAATTCAAGGCTGAGGAGATTACAGATGCGTCCAATCCTAATCTTGACTTGGATGTGGATCCTAAAATGTCGTGGGCATTGCGGCATCCGGAGGCTTTTCCGGTGGATGTGAACAATGCCGATTATGAAATGATACTGAGGGTACCAGGCATAGGGGTGAAATCGGCGGCTCTGATAGTGAATGCACGTAAATTCCGTAAGCTGACGTCTGACCACCTCAAGAGGATAGGTGTGGTAATGAAGCGTGCCAAGTATTTTCTGACATGTGGCGAGATTGGGTTGCATAATGTACGGGAGGCTCGTCCGGATGTGGTACGTAGGCAATTGAGACTTGATTTTGGCGATTGGTAGTATGGTGAGCTATAATTACGATGGTAGTTTCGACGGGTTGCTCACGGCGGTGTTTGATTCATATTCACGTCGGGAGCGGATAGATGTATTGAGCCGTGGTGTGATGCTGCAAACGAATTTGTTTTCCGATGATGCGTATTCCGTGATGACGGATGAGAATAAAGCTGTCAGGGTATGGAATGCGTTGGCGAAAAAACTGTCGAAAGGTGCCCTCGGGGCTATTGCTACGGCATACTTATGTACGGATGATGCCGGAGATGTGGTGGTGTACAGATTTGTGTGTCGTGTTATTGATTCAGAACAGAGTATAGAAAATGACTTCAGTGATGCGGATGTGGTGCAGCTGCTTAAAAATTGCCGCAGGGTTAGGGGAGAGGCTCATAGATTGTTGCAATTCGTACGGTTTCAAAAGGCTGCTGATGGTACATACTTTGCTATGGTGGAGCCGCTATATGATGTTTTGCCTATGGCGATAGGTCATTTTCGGGATCGCTTTTCCGACAGTCGGTTTGTGATTTATGACCGTGCCCGTGACTATGGATATTATTATGATGGGGCTGTAGCGCAGCGAATGACCATGAAATCGGACCGGTCGCATATGATAACCGGGCAATTGCCGGAGGATATGATGGATGGTGAGGAAAAATTGTTTCAGCAGCTGTGGCGCACATATTTCAAGTCGGTAGCCATTCAAGAACGGTTGAACCCGCGTAAGCAGCGTAATGATATGCCTGTGAGATATTGGAAATATCTTACGGAAAAGCAATTGTGAGTGCCGTAAATGAGAATCGGCGCATCTGCCATAATGGAGATACGCCGATTAGGTTATGCGTTTCAGCCGGTTTAGAATTTAAAACCAATACTGAGTACGATATTGTTGTAATTTTCCTTTATGGATGCATTGTAAGGAGTGGCACCGGCATATTCATTAGGAGTGAAGGCGTGGAATGAGCTTTTGCGTGATTTGTGTACGTAAGCTGCATCGGCGTAAAAGTTCTTGTAGCGATAGCCTACACCGCAAGTGATGTATTGGGTGCTGTTGTCCAACGAGTATGATGGGGTGGTCCCTGTATCGTAGGGGTTGGATGTGTACACCGGAAGTTCGTTGTTTTTAACTTCGGAGCCTGTGGGCGTCGATTCGTAAGCGTAGCCGGCTCGTAGGCTTACACTGTTGGTAAGACGATATTCAGCACCGACACGAATTATGTTGGCTGCCTTGTAGTAGTCCTTTACGTCACCATTGATATCGGTGCAATTGTCGCCATTGTCAAATTTGGTTGATATGTTTTGATATGGGCGATATTCATAATCCAAACTTACGATAGCCTTGGAGCCAATGACACCGGCAGCGCTGACAATCATGCGCCAAGGAGTGCGGAGTTTCCAATTGTAAGCTTCGATAGGGGTCCCGGTATAGTTGGGAGCTGCCGGACCATCAGTATAACCGAATCCGTAGTCTACAATACCATCATTGTTTTGCGTGAGGTTATAATATGTAGGGGTGTGGATGGCGAAGCCCAAACGGAGTTCGTTGATGGGGCGCACAATTACACCTGCCTTGAAGTTGAATCCCGTACCGGAAATGTGTTTGCGGCTGTCAAGTCCGTAGCCGCCATTGCCGGTGGTGGTTCCATCGACAATTTTACCGTCTACAATATAATCTTTCAGAGTGGGATTGTCCATTTCATCCTGAGTTGCCTGACGTTGGGCAGGAATGATAGCTCCGTTCATGTCTTCGGTATAATAGGTGTATTGTTTGTAGTCGATATCGGTGATGCCGATTCCGATACCCCAATAAACCACGTCTGAGAAATTACCGCCGAGGTTGATCTCGTATTCATCGACGTAACCTTTCTCTTCCACATCGAAGCTTGATATGCCTGTTGTCCCGGATTGCCACATGCCGTTGTATTGGGTGGTATTGCCTACCGGATTGATAAGGAATGCATTATAAGAAAGTATGCTCATCCATGGAGCATGGTTGGCGTTCCAATAATTATCGTCCGAGCCAACGAGTTCATTTGCAGAAAATTGCCATTTAGAAGCATCCCCCGCATAATAGTTGGATAGCGAGCCGTTCATGGTGGCGGTGCCGTGGTAGCGGCGATTGAATGATGCGGCACGATTATAAGAGAATCCCCAATTGAACGACTGCATCACGTCAGATCCGGTTTGGACGGTACCCACGTATCCGAAATTGTTGGCGTATACTTTGGTCTGAGAATCTTTATTCATTGCCATTGGTGTGGTAGCCTTGGAGGATTGCATCTCTATGTCGAGAGTGAAGCCAATCTCACTTTTACGGTACACACCAATACCACCGGGGTTTTGGTTGAGTGTGGACAAATCGCCGCCAAGGGCTCCGAAAGCACCGCCCATTGACATGAAACGGGCTGTGCCCCTGAGGTCATAGCGTGACAACTGATATGCATCAATAGCGGTCTGAGACATGGCAAGTAGCGGAATCGCTACTAAAGTTGCCGATATTATTCGCTTGTTCATCAGTGTATAAACTTTTTAAGTGTTAAAATACAAATTAAAAATATTGAGAAGGTAGCAGGTGTGAATCAGTGACGACCACGACCTCCTCCGCCACCACGCGAGCCGCCCATGCTTCCACCACGACTGCCACCGCCATAGCTACCTATGGAGCTGCCGCGAGAGTTGCCGCGATATCCGTTGTTGTAGTTGTAATTGTTGTTATTGCTATTATTGGACGGGCGTGAATAGGAGTTGTTGTTATTGCTAGAGTTGCCGCGACCGGGACGGTATCCGGAGCTATTGCCCGGACGGTATCCGCTGTTGGTGTTCCCGGGGCGATAAGAATTGCCCGGTCGAGTAGTGGTGCCGGGACGCATGTGACCTGTAGCTCCCGGCCGGTAACCGGGACGAACATTTCCGATGCTTCCGTTATGTATTGGTCTGTGGCTCCAGATAGGACGAGAGGGTGCCCATCCCCAAGAGGGTCCCCAACCCCATGACCAAGATGGACCCCAAGCCCATGAAGGACCCCAGCCCCAAGACCACGACGGTCCCCAAGCCCAAGAGTTGTAGTACCATGATGCCGGAGTGTAGCCCCAATACCAAGGTGAGTTGTAATATCCGCCGTAATATGGATACCCCCAATACCCCGGGGTGGCTATTGTTATGTTGACATTGGCGGGTTCTGCATAATAGTATCGGGCAATCTCCTCATCGTTGGATTCTGTAACCACATCAGGATTATAGAACTTTTCTATCCGACGGGTGTATGCAAAATCGGCGTTACCGTTGCTTTCGCCTTTTACGGTATCGTTAGCGAATATGCCACGACGGTTGTATGTGTCTACATCGATGTCGGTTCCGGTTGCCGGCGCAATATAAGTATCGGCAGCCGGATAGTTGGTTACATCAGGTGCGGATGATTTCTTATTTTGCTTTTTTACGGTTGTCTGTTTCTTAGCCTTTGAGGGGTTGTAGTAGATATCGTCGTCGTCATATCCCTGTGCAGACATTACGCCGAAACTGCCAAAAAGCGTGGCAGCGATAAAGAGAGATGTAAGTCGTAATTTCATGTTCAATTCAAATTAGGATAAGCACTGGTTAAACATTATGATTTGTATAATAGTGGTATTGCAGTATTTGACCGAAAACCATCGTTAAGGTTTAATGCTACTATACCATTTAAATACAAAAATACCAATTTAATTCGGATAATTGACGGATATCATCTTTTTTACGAGATATTAACAATGATTACGCCGGTGAGCCGAGTATGATGAACCGACCCACCGGCGAGATATTGTGTTGAGATATTGTATTATTCTCTTATTTCCGGACGCATGTCGTAACTGAGCATGGCAATGGTGAATCCCCAATATATGAATGCGAGTGAGGTGAGGAAGCTTGTCATAAGCATATCCTGTATCCATCCGGCTTCGATAAAGAAGAATCCTATGACCATAAGCAGAATGCCATTAATCAGATACAACCACCAGTAACGGCGTGAGCGTTGACCTACGGCGCTGAATATGGCACTGATGCCCCAGAAGAGGAACACGATAGCAATGAAATAGGGGAATACGGCTTCGGATAGAACGACGCTGCGCACGAGCATGAATCCGATGAACAGGTCTATGACTCCACCAACGAGCCACCAACCCCAACCGCGCGGTCGGTCGTTGCCTGCCGATACACATAGTTGTACAATGCCGGCAAGAACAAGCATCCATCCAAATATCTGTGAAGAAACGGCATATCCTGCCACAGGCCAAAGCCAATAGGCGAATCCACATAGAACCATCAGAATCCCTACTACGAGTACAATCCACCAATAACGGGATTTGCCCCAATAATTTAATTTGTTAGTTTTCATAATGATATATATTAGTTAAAACATTATTCAATCGTTTAAATCTATAACACGGGATTAACAAATTTTGTTGAACGGAAATGCTTATTTGTATTGTGCGATTTCTTTTGTGTAACTTTGTGGTCTTAAAACAATAGTAATCCGTAGAGCTACAACATATCCGATGATATATCCTGAAAGTTTTGAGCGAAAAATCGGTTTTGTATCGGTCAGGGACAGTATTGCCCGTAATTGTGTGTCACCGCTTGGGGTGGCAATGATTGACGAGATGTCGTTCATGACCGATTTTCCCAGTATAGAGAATGAATTGCATGCCACTGCAGAGATGTTGGCAATCGTGTGCGGTGATGAAGATGTGCCGTTGCAGAACGTGCATGATGTGACTGTACAATTGAAAAGCATCTCCGTACCCGGAACATTTTTGCCGGCTCCGGAACTTGTGGCTGTGCGAAAGTCTCTGTTTGCCATGGGTGAGGTGCGCGAGTTCTTTGTGGCTGCCGATGATGAGAACGAGCAGGTGCGCTACCCATATATGAGGTGTGTGGTGAAAGAGCTGTTCACATTCGGTGATTGTGTGTCGGCTATCGATCGTGTCATTGATAAATATGGCAATGTAAAAGATAGCGCATCGCCGGAGCTTGCAGAGATACGCCGTCAGTTATTGTCCATGTCAGGCACCGTCAATGCGGCTATGCGCAGGGTTATGGCACGTTCGGTCAAGGATGGTATTTTGGAGCAGGATGCCGCACCAACCATGCGCGACGGCCGGCTAGTGATACCGGTTGCCCCAATGAACAAACGCCGTATCAACGGTATTGTGCACGATGAATCGGCATCAGGTAAGACCGTATTCATTGAGCCGGCAGAAGTGGTGGAGGCCAACAATAGGATACGGGAGTTGCAGATGGAAGAGCGTCGTGAAATAACGCGCATCTTGATAGAGGTGGCATCGGTATTGCGCCCTCATGTTCATGATATGTTGGCGAGTTGCGAGATTCTCGGACGTGTCGATTTTATCCATGCCAAAGGTATGTATGCCCGGGATATCGATGCTCATTTGCCATCTTTGAGCGACATGCCGGAGATGGAATGGTATCACGCATGCCATCCCGGGCTGCTTGCGTCATTGCAAAAGCAGAACAAGGATATAGTGCCGTTGGATATCACCTTGACTTCTAAAGACAGAATTCTCGTGATATCCGGCCCAAATGCAGGGGGGAAATCCGTGTGCCTGAAAACCGTGGGTATAGTCCAATATATGCTTCAGTGCGGAGTATTGCCCCCGTTGTATGAAAATTCACACTGTGGTGTGTTCGGTGATATATTTGTGGATATAGGTGATGACCAATCTCTGGAAGATGATTTGAGTACATATAGTTCGCATTTACGTAATATGCGCTTGTTTCTTCAGCGCGGCCGTAATGATTCGTTGCTGTTGATTGACGAGTTTGGCGGCGGTACAGAGCCGCAAATAGGTGGCGCGTTGGCGCAGGCCATTCTAAAGCAACTGAATGCTAAGGGTATGTGGGGTGTGATAACGACTCATTACCAGAATCTGAAACATTTTGCGGAGGATACCCCGGGACTGATTAATGGTTCGATGTTGTATGACCGTCATCTGATGCAACCCTTATTCCGGCTTTCGATTGGAAATCCGGGAAGTTCGTTTGCCGTAGAGATTGCCCGCAAGATAGGTTTGCCGCAAGAGATTATTGACGATGCCGAGGAAATCGTGGGCAGTGATTACATAAATATGGATAAGTATCTTCTAGATATAGCGCGCGACCGCAGGTATTGGGAGAATAAGCGAATGTCTATAAGGCAAAAAGAGAAAAAACTTGAACAGACGCTTGAACGATACGAGGAGGATGCTGAAGAGTTGCGTATGCGACGGAAAGAGATATTGTTGGAAGCCAAAGATGAGGCGAAACGCATAATCGAAGGTTCAAATGCCGTCATAGAGCGCACTATTCACGAGATACGTCGGGCGCAGGCTGATAAAGAACGTACGCTTGAAGCAAGAAAGAAGCTCAATGAACAAAAACAAAATCTAGTGTCGGATAAGAAGAGTAAAAATGCAATTCTTGACAAAGCTCCGAAGCGTAGAAGAAAACAGGATTCCGGACCGGAAAAGTCACCTTCAAATGCTTCGCCTATCGTTGTAGGTGATACCGTGAAGTTGGACGGCGAGGGTCTCCCTGGAAAAGTGCTTGAGATTCAGGGTCGTAATGCCATAGTGGTATTCGGAATGCTTAAGACAACCGTGAAAACCGATCGACTTAAGAAAACCATGGCTAAAATAGACAGCGGTGCTAAGAAGGCGGCATCATTTGTGAGCGCTTCTACCTCCAATGATATGCGTGAGCGGCAGCTGAACTTCAAGCAGGATATCGATGTGCGCGGCATGAGAGTGGATGAGGCCTTGCAGGCGGTGACGTATTTCATTGACGATGCGGTGCAGTTCAGCGCCGAGCGCGTCAGGATACTGCATGGCACAGGTACGGGGGCGTTGCGTCAGTCCATCAGGCAGTATCTCGATACGGTGAGGGGCGTCAGGTCGTATCGCGATGAACATGTGCAATTCGGTGGAGCCGGTATTACGGTCGTGGAGTTAGAATAAAAGGGCTATCTGATAGGCTCCAAATGCTACGAGCCACGCCACGACTGTATTGTAAATCACAGAGAATACACCGTATTGCCATTTTCCGGTTTCTTTCACTATGGCAACTATAGTAGCCGTGCATGGACAGTACAATAGGATGAATATCATGAAGCTTATTGCCGCGGCGGCAGTAAAGTCCGGTTGTCCCGTAACGGGATTGGCGGTTGTTATTCGGGCAGAAAGTGAGGAATTGTCTATATCTTCATTTCCGGTGTAAAGAACGCCGAGTGTTGATACCACAATCTCTTTTGCCGGAACTCCTGCGAGTGCCGCCACAGATGCTCTCCAATGAAATCCGAGGGGTTCCATTATGGGATTGACAGCTTTACCCATCATCTCAAGGTAGGAATCGGAGGATGTGTCAATGCTTGAATCAGTAATGGAGTTTTCAATGGGCGCATGTGCGCTGGCACTATCAGAGTCGTGTCTGGGGAAATAATTAAGCGCCCATACCACCACGCTTGCAACGAGTATAATTCCGCCCATTTTTTTAAGGTATTGTTCACCCTTTCCCCACATGTGGCGTAGTGAAGCCTTCAAAGTGGGTATGCGGTAGGGGGGCAGCTCCATTACGAACGGTGTCTCGTCGCGTTTGAAATAGAATTTCCGAAGTAATTTTGCGGTAGCCATAGCCACCAATATCCCTAAGACATATATCCCGAGGAATACCAGTGCAGCGTGCTTGGCGAAGAATGTGCCCACAAGCAGTACGTATATGGGTACACGTGCCGAGCATGACATAAACGGATTAATGAGTATCGTTATCATACGGCTGCTATGGCTTTCGATGCTTCTGCTCGACATTATAGCAGGTACGTTGCAACCGAACCCCATTATCAACGGAATGAACGATTTTCCGTGTAGCCCTATGCGGTGCATGAGTTTGTCCATGATGAATGCAGCGCGAGCCATGTATCCTGAATCTTCCATAAATGATATGCAGAAGTATAGTATCAGAATCTGAGGGAGAAATACAATAACTCCACCTACGCCGCCTATAATGCCATCGGCAATCAAATCTTTCAAAGGTCCATCGGGCATATATTTCTGAACCATTGAACTTATCCATCCAACAATTCCCTCAATCCAGTCCATAGGGTATGACCCTATTTCAAATGTTGCCCAGAAAACTACAAACATTATGGTGAGGAATATTGGGAATCCAAATAGTTTGTTAGTTACGAAAGCATCGATTATGCGGGTATTGTTGTTAGTGTCGCGTTCGCCCTTGACCAATGTTTCAGCAAGAGCACCTGCTATGAATCCATATTTTTCATTGGCTATAGCTGATGGGGTATCATCATTGCGGATTTGCTCGATATGCCGGGATTCCTCGTCGCGGGTCTGTATCAGTCGTTGTGCGTCGGGACTGTCGGAGATGAGTTGTTCGACTTCCTTATCGCGTTCGAGCAATTTTATAGCAAGATATCGAGGTGAAAAATGGCGTCCGACATATCCGTCGTTTTTGAGCATATCTTTTAGAATGGTGACGCTACGCTCGATGTCGGCGCCAAGGTTGACGTGGACGTGACGCACGGAGTTGTGGCGGTCCTCATATACTGCAATGACTGTGTCGAATAGTTTGTCAATCCCTTGTCCGGAGCGTGATACGGTGGGAACTATCGGCACACCAATCATTTCTCCGAGAAGCTTATAATCAAGCTTGTCGCCTAAATGTTTGAGTTCGTCATACATATTAAGAGCTATGACCATGCTTCGGTCCATATCTATTAGCTCGGTTGTAAGGTAGAGGTTGCGCTCAAGGTTCGATGCCACAACGACGTTGATGATTACATCAGGGGTCTCATCCTTAAGGTATCGCCTTACGTACAGTTCCTCGGGAGAGTATGAGTCGAGCGAGTATGTGCCGGGGAGATCCACGATATTGAATGTATAGCCATTGTGGTTGAATATGCCTTTTTTTGCATCGACGGTGACGCCGCTGTAGTTTCCGACGTGTTCGTGGGCACCGGATGCGATATTAAACAGAGATGTTTTGCCGCAATTGGGATTGCCGATTAATGCTACATTTATAGTTTTACGGTGAGTATTATATTCTGTTGCTGCGTCGCGTATTTCATGGAGGGTATTGGTATGACTTGTTGAATCGGAATGGTGGTTTTGAGGCTGCATCGGTAAAACCTCGATTAGGTGCGCTTCTGAACGACGAAGAGAGACTTCGTAATCCATAATGCTGTATTTTATAGGGTCGCGTAGCGGGGCGTGAAGCAGTACATCAACCTCGCGTCCCTTTACGAATCCCATCTCAAGCAGCCGTTTGCGAAACGCTCCGTGCCCCAATATCTTTACTATAATGGCCTTTTCGCCGGTTGTAAGTTCATCAAGTCTCATACTCTTGTTTTTTCACGAGACAAAGTTCAGAAATTTCGCATTAAAAACAAAGGTTTATTTAGAATTAATTTAAATAAAAAGCTTTGTGGATGAGGAGATGGTTGTAGGGCTACCTATCTAAATTTGTCACTCGCGTGCTGCAATGAATGCAGTGCGGGGAGTTACTGTTATGTCACCGCCGTTTATCCGAGAGATTCCGGAAGCATCTATGACGCCATCTCGTGCGATGATAAGCCATGTCGATTGAGGGAGTTTTGTGTTGTAGTTGTCATCGCTTCCGTTGAATATAATTCTAATCTCTTGCCAACGGTCGCCATTAGCATGGTTGATTATACTGTATGCGATGATGTTAGGTGTGGTGATATGGTCGAACCTGATGTTCCGGGCTATTTCTTCGGCAGAGGTCATTCTAAAAGCAGGATGCTCTTTCCTAAGACGAATCAATTCCCGGTAATAATGGAATAAATCGATATATCCGTCCTTATGGGTCCAGTCTATGGCGTTGATATTATCTGGAGAATTGTAGCTATTGTGCACGCCCTTTTTGCTTCGGAATATTTCCTCACCGGCAAGCATGAACGGAGTGCCTTGCGATGTGAATATTATGGTTTGTGCTAATTTTGCCGCTTTCAAATGCTCGTCGGTGGTATATTCCGGCATTGAAGCGGTAAGTTTGTCAGTAAGACATAGGTTGTCGTGGCATGACACGTAGTTTATGATTTGCGTAGGGGACGATGCGTATGGGAATCTTGATTTATTGCCTTTGGAAAAGTCTACCTGTGGGTGTGCGGTTGACGCAACAATACCAATCTTAGCGGCTTCCTCCAGTCCCGGTTTGCCGGTAGCGAAACCCCTGTCGGGCGCATAGCTGAAATCCCCCTTTATGGCATCGCGTAAGTCATCGCTGAATACAGCGATGTCCGGCATTTGTGACACATTTTCTTTCAAGGCTTGTCTTTGGCGGGGTAGGGTGGATTCTGACGCGGTCCATCCCTCTCCGTATATGAAGCAGCATGGATTTATTTCCTTTAATGCCGCAGCCGCCTGGTTCATTGTGTCGATATCGTGTATTGCCATCAGGTCAAAACGGAATCCATCAATGTGGTATTCGGAAGCCCAGTATTTGATGGAGTTTATTATGAAGTCTCTCATCTGTGCTCGTTCGGAAGCGGTCTCATTGCCACAGGACGATGCGTTGCTGTAGGAGCCATCCTGAAGATGCCGGTAATAGTACCCCGGGGCGGTCAATGAAAAATTGGAATTGTCACAGCCGGAGGTGTGATTGTATGCAACGTCCATTATCACGCCTATGCCGGCTTGGTGAAGCGCGTATATCATCTCCTTCATTTCCCTTATGCGTGTTGCCGGCGTTGTGGCGTCGGTGGAATAAGACCCCTCGGGCAGATTAAAATTGACTGGGGCATATCCCCAATTGTATTGAGCTTGGTTGGGTGTCGATTCGTCAATGCTATCGAAGTCATACATGGGCATGATATGTACATGGGTTATGCCCAATTCTATTAAATGGTCAATTCCGGTAGGATGTCCGGATGGCGTGCGTGTGCCGGTTTCGGTTAGGGCAAGGAACTTTCCTTTGTGGTGCATTCCCGACGACGGATGCATGGAAATATCACGAAGATGTAGCTCGTAGATTATTGCATCGGTTAGGGACTTTAGGTTCGGACCTTTGTCCTTATCCCAGCCCTGTGGATTGGTTTCGGAGAGGTCTATTATCGCTGCGCGGTGACCATTGACACCTGCGGCTTTAGCCCATATCCCGGGTGATTCGTTTAGCCAATGTCCCTGATGCTTAATTTGAAATGTATAGAATCTGCCACATAAGTTGCGTGGCACGGTTGCGGTCAGTGTACCACCTATATCGTGCTGCATATCGAGTGTTTCGATAGGCCGGGAATCAAAATCGGTTTCATAGATGTTAACCTGCGCTTGTTGGGCTTCCGGTGACCATAATCGGAATGTTGTCACCGTGTCGGTGATTGTGAGCTCTGGGCTGTTGATGAGATTGGAGTGAGTAGGGGAGATGTCGTATGTTTTTTCGGTATAGGAGGGGTGTTCTAAGTGGTGCATATTAGTTGCCAAATCAGCTCAGGGCTATTTTCTTTGACCACTTTTCGCACTTTATGATATAACATCCTTGTGGCAATTCCACAGTGGCTGTAGCTCCGTTGGACAAAGTGACGCGCTTAATTAGTTGTCCGGTTATAGAATAAATGTGAAAATTGTATGTCTGTATACCGTGAGTTTTTAATACTATGGCACCGTGTCGTATGTCTACGGTAGGGGCGTCGGACTGTTCAATGGCATCGGGCATTATGGATTGAGCTGCCACTCTAATAGGAGCGGCGCTTAAAATTGCGCATAATGCAAATATGTAGATAGTCCGTCTCGTCATGATAATTTATGCAAAAATAGTTGTTGGTATGCAATAATGCAATATAAATGCCGTTGTCATTTCCGGTTTTAACGTATTTTAAATCGTTGACATATTCCCGAAGGAATTATTTGCCAGTGGTGCTTTTTCGTGTACAAGACCGCACACCAAAGGTGAAAACGGTGTTAAGTAGATGAAACACTTTGCAATAATTGCTAAGATAATTATGCTTTTAGCGAAAAAAATAGTAACTTTGCGCGCAAATTAAATCTGACAGCGATTTTATGACAGAAAACATAGTGGGCGTAGATTTACTGATTGAAACCTCGTGGGAGGTATGTAATAAAGTAGGCGGTATCTATACCGTGTTGTCAACCAAGGCTAAAACACTGCATAGGTTATACAAGGATAAATTGATATTTATTGGTCCTGATGTATGGTCGGAGGATAATCCCTCTCCATATTTTGTGGAGTCAACCTCGGTGTTGAAGGCGTGGAAGGAGAAATCAGAGTTCCCCGAAGGGGTTAGCGTTAGGGTTGGCCGGTGGAATATACCGGGCAAGCCCATAGCCATATTGGTCAAGTTCGACGGTATGTATGCTGTGAAAGATGATTTCTATGGAAAGATGTGGAATCTGTATGGTGTGGATTCGCTCCATGCCTATGGAGACTATGACGAGGCATGTGCATTTTCACACGCGGCAGGTATAGTGATAGAGAGCCTGTATGCTTATTATAAGGGTAAAGATAAGACTGTCGTGGCTCATTTTGATGAGTGGACCACCGGTATGGGGCTTTTATATGTGAAGTCAGTGTTGCCCAAGGTAGCCACTATATTTACAACGCATGCCACCAGTATAGGTCGTAGTATATGCGGTAATGGTAAGCCGTTGTATGATTATATGAAAGGTTACGATGGTGACCAGATGGCCGGCGAATTGAACATGCAATCCAAACATTCATTGGAGAAAGCAGCTGCGCATCAGGCGGATTGTTTTACAACAGTAAGCGATATCACAGCCGTGGAATGCGAACAATTGTTGGCAAAGAAACCGGATGTGGTTACCCCCAACGGTTTTGAATCGAATTTCGTTCCATCCAAAAGCAAATTCCAATCTGTGCGAAAGAATGCGCGTAAGTGCATGTTGCAGGTTGCATCGTCGTTGACCGGAAACAATTACGATGACGATACTTTCATCGTGGCTACATCCGGCCGTTGTGAATATCGCAACAAAGGTCTTGATGTGTTCCTGGATTCAATGTGCCGTTTGTTGCAGTTGTCACCATGTAAGAAAGTGCTTGCATTTGTTATGGTACCTGCATGGTGTGATACCGCACGTGCTGACTTGCAAGAGTCCTTAAAGAATAATGCGACTGTGCGATTGGCTGATCCAGTGATAACGCATAAGATACATAATCCGGATAGTGATGCCGTGTACGGACGTATACATTCCATCGGATTTGATAACGGCTCTGACAGTAATGTCAGTGTAATATATGTGCCGTGTTATCTTAATGGAAATGACGGTATTTTCAATAAAGATTACTATGATTTACTTATAGGCATGGATGCGACAGTGTTTCCATCCTATTATGAACCATGGGGCTATACCCCTCTCGAGAGTGTCGCCTTTGGAGTGCCGACTATAACCACATCTCTTTCAGGCTTCGGTCAATGGATACTTAATTCATTTGAAAGCAATTTCGAGTCTTGTGGAGTTACCGTAATCGGTCGTAGCGATGGAAACTATTGTGATGTAGTGGAGAATATAGCCCGCTCTATCCGATTCCTTGTTTGCTGCGATAAAGAGGTATCGGGCGAAATATCATGTAGCGCGATGGCTACGGCATCATGTGCTTCATGGGATAACTTTGTGAAATATTATGAAGATTCATTCAGAATAGCAATCTTGAATGAAGAGAAAAGAAATAACAATAACTAATTAGCAATAAACAAACAACTAAACAAAATATGAAAATTAAAGTTAGCCAAACAAATTCACCCATATGGCATGATGCCACAGTGGTGGCTGAACTGCCTTTGCGTCTTAAACCTCTTGATATAATATCGAAGAACCTGTGGTGGGTATGGAATAGCGAGGCAAAATCATTGTTCCGTGATATCAATCCCGACTTGTGGCGTTCTACCGGTGAAAATCCCGTAATGGTGCTTCAGCGCATCAGCTCCGAGCGTCTGTCGGAGATTATGAACGATGCTGAGATGATGGCACGTATAGATAATGTATATGCTTCTTTCAAAGAATACATGAGCAAACCCATGCGCAAAGATGTACCTTCGGTATCATATTTTTCCATGGAATATGGCTTGTGCAATTGCCTTAAGATTTATTCCGGTGGTCTTGGTGTACTCGCCGGTGATTATATAAAGGAAGCTTCCGACAGTTGTGTCGACATGACAGCCGTCGGTTTCCTATATCGTTATGGATACTTTACCCAGACCTTATCTGTAGACGGACAGCAGATTGCAAATTACGAACCTCAGAATTTCAATCAGTTGCCTATCGAACAAGTAATGGATGGTGAAGGTCATCCTATGATTCTTGAGGTTCCTTACCACGACCGTATTATCTACTCGCATATATGGCGTGTGAATGTCGGTAGAATGAAGTTGTATCTTCTTGATACTGATTTTGACATGAACAGCGAGTTTGACCGTTCGATAACACATAAACTTTATGGTGGCGATTGGGAAAACCGCATCAAGCAAGAATATCTGCTCGGTATAGGTGGCGTGTTGATGCTTAAGAAACTGGGCGTTAATTCTACTATATATCACTGTAATGAAGGTCATGCAGCGCTGCTCAACCTCCAGCGTCTGGTGGACTACGTTCAGGAAAAGCACCTTAATTTCGACCAAGCCCTCGAGCTGGTACGCGCTTCATCGCTATATACCGTACACACACCGGTGCCTGCTGGTCATGACTATTTTGATGAATCATTGTTCGGCAAGTACATGCACCACTACGCTGAGAAACTCGGCATATCCTGGAATGACCTTATGAATATGGGTCGTGAGAATCCGGATACCAACGAACGTTTCTCTATGAGTGTATTTGCATTGAATACCTGTCAGGAGGCTAATGGTGTGAGCTGGCTTCACGGTGAAGTGTCTAAAAAGATGTTTGCCGGAATCTGGAAGGGTTACTCCTGGGAGGAAAGCCACGTAGGTTATGTTACCAATGGTGTTCACATGCCTACATGGGCTGCATCGGAATGGAAAGCATTCTATGAGGAGAATCTCGGCAAGCAGGTGTTTGAGAACCAAAGCGATCCGAAAGCTTGGGATGGTATTTTCAATGTGAGCGACGAAGCTATTTGGAACATGCGTATGCTCATGAAGAATAAGTTCATCAATTTCGTTAAACGTGACTTTAAGGCTAAGTGGCTTGCTAATCAAGGCGATCCCTCTGCTGTGATGAAGATTGTTGAGAAGATTAACCCGAATGCCCTTATCATAGGTTTCGCCCGTCGATTTGCCACATACAAGCGTGCTCATCTATTGTTTACCGACCTTGACCGTTTGGCAAAGATTGTTAATAATGAGCAGTTCCCTGTACAGTTTGTATTCTCAGGCAAGGCTCATCCTGCAGACGGAGCCGGACAGGGATTGATCAAGCGCATTATGGAAATCTCACGTATGCCGCAGTTCCTTGGCAAGATTATATTCTTGGAAGACTATAATATGGTTGTTGCCAAGCGTCTCGTGACCGGTGTTGATATCTGGTTGAACACTCCGACCCGTCCGTTGGAGGCATCCGGCACATCAGGTGAAAAGGCGGAAATGAACGGTGTCCTCAACTTCTCTGTGCTTGACGGATGGTGGTACGAAGGTTATCGTTTCGACGAAAAGGCGGGTTGGGCTCTTACCGACAAGCGTACATTCACCGATCAGTCGCAGCAGGATAAACTCGATGCGGCAACGATATACTCGATGCTTGAAAATGAGATAATTCCGCTGTATTTTGCTAAGAACTCTAAAGGATACTCTCCCGAGTGGGTTCAATATATCAAGGGCTCTATAGGTCATATCGCACCTCACTTCACAATGAAGCGTATGATTGATGATTATATCACACGTTTCTACCGTCCTGAAGAAAAACGATTCGATGCGCTTGCTGCCAATCAGTATGCCTTGGCTAAGGAAATAGTTGATTGGAAAAACAAGGTAGTTGACGCTTGGGATGGTATAAAAGTTCTTGATTTCAAGACTGACGGTCCTGCTCAGTCGGCATCCGGAAATACTTATGGTGTGGAATTCAAGATAGACACCAATGGTCTTGGTCGCGAACTTGGTTTGGAATATGTTGCTTACCGTGTGGAAGACGGCACCGAAAAACTTTACGAGGTTAAGCCGTTCAAGGTAATCAAGGAAGATAATGGCATACTTACATACGAATTGCGCGAAAAAATTCAAGATGCAGGTGTGTACCGTTATGGCTTCAGATTGTATCCAATCAATCCTAACTTGCCCCATCGTCAGGATTTCGCTTATGTCCGCTGGATATAATATGATGATACAATAATGTAAAAAGTCCCGGAGCAAATTGACCGGGACTTTTTTTATTTATAATAGGAATGTAGTTGATGCAGTTCGGGATTTTATGTAACTTTGCAATGTTCAACTCCATAAACATATCTTCTTGCTCATGAAAAAAGTAATAATGGATTTTTCGGTAGTGGAGAATATTGCGCTACACACTAACTATTCATTGCTGAAACTGACTCCGGTGTCCGGTATTGATATTCCCCGGATGCTCCCCGGACAGTTTGTGCAGATTGACGTGGACAATTCAAAAACCACATTTCTGCGTCGTCCCATATCTATTAACAATGTGGATTACAATAAAAATGAGCTTTGGATTCTTGTACGCCGTGCCGGTGCCGGTACTGATGCGCTCATGCGTAAGACCGTAGGGGAGCGGATTAATCTGCTATTACCATTGGGCAATGGATTCAGTCTGGATGCTGCGGCATCGGATAAGGTATTGCTTATTGGTGGCGGTGTTGGGGTTGCACCATTGCTCTATTTGGGTAAGGAACTGAAACGTAGAGGTGTGACCCCGAATTTCCTTCTTGGAGCACGGTCTGAGAATGATATTTTGGAATTGGATGACTTCAAGGCAGTCGGTGAAGTGTTCATATCTACCGATGATGGCAGCGCCGGCGAGCATGGTGTGGTGACATGCCATAGCGTGCTCTCACAAAAGTGGGATAAGATATACTGCTGTGGTCCCGCACCAATGATGAAGGCTGTAGCCAAAGTCTGTCGTGAAATCAATGCCCAATGCGAGGTGTCACTTGAAAATATGATGGCATGTGGACTCGGAGCCTGTTTGTGTTGTGTAGAAAAAACTGTTAAGGGCAATGTGTGCGTGTGCACCGAAGGCCCGGTATTTAATATCGAAGAATTGACATGGTGAATCTAAGCGTTAATATCGGTGGTGTGGAATTGAAGAATCCGGTACTCACCGCCTCCGGTACTTTTGGATATGGAATAGAGTTCTCAGATTTTATAGACTTGAACCGTCTCGGCGGTTATATAGTAAAAGGAACTACCTTGGAACACCGTGAAGGTAATCCGTATCCCCGCATGGTAGAGACGCCGTCGGGTATGCTTAATGCAGTGGGATTGCAAAACAAGGGTGTCGATTACTTCATAGAGAATATTTATCCCGGGATAAAGGGTATCGATTCTGAATTGATAGTTAATGTGTCGGGCGCTAAGGTCGACGACTATGTTGCCGTATGTGAAAAATTGGCAATGCAGACTGATATACGAACCATAGAGGTGAATATTTCGTGCCCGAATGTGAAACAGGGTGGTATGGCGTTCGGTACGACCGCTGCCGGAGCTGCTCAGGTAACGAAGGCTGTGCGCGCGGCATTTCCGGGAACGGTTATTGTAAAGTTGTCGCCAAACGTTACAGATATAACAGAGATTGCAAAGGCTGTTGAAGGTGAGGGTGCGGATGCTGTGTCACTTATAAATACATTGATGGGCATGGCTATAGATGTGGAACGTCGCAAACCATGCTTGTCAACAATAACAGGTGGGCTTTCAGGTCCTGCCGTACGACCGGTGGCTGTACGTATGGTATGGCAAACGGCAAAAGCCGTGAATATTCCTGTCGTTGGATTGGGTGGTATCATGAATGGGCGCGACGCATTGGAATTCATTCTTGCGGGCGCAACAGCAGTAGAGGTGGGAACAGCTAATTTTGTGGATCCTTCGGTAACAATGAAAATAATTGATTATATCGAAGAGTACTGTGACCGTCACCGTATAAATGATATACGGGAGTTGATAGGTGCTATAAACTCTTAGGATATTGTATCCTTGATTTCGTCGATGGACACAAGTTTGCTGACTATGGCATAGATAGTCAAGCCGGCAGGCGAGTGTATCTGCAGTTTTGACGCAATGTTTCGCCTGTGCGTCATTACTGTATTGACCGATACATTTATCTCTGATGCAATTTCTTTATTGGATAATCCTTTTACAATGCCTTTTATTACCTCTTTCTCACGTGGGGTAAGGTCGCTCTGTTGTGCCAAATCGTCTCCGTATGTACATCCTTGCCGTATTATTTCGGTAATTGTTTGAGCGTTGTCATTGATTCCGATTATGGCGTTGAACAGGTTGGCTGCATTAGCCGGAAGTGCGCAGGAGGAGTAGCCTATCAAATAGGTGTAATCGGGGCATATCGTTCTGATTTCATCAATGCCTTGAGTGCCGAATGCCAAGATGTCAAGTATTATTGCTTTGGGCTGTATGCGTTCGATGTTGAGTTGCAAATCTTGCGGGCGCACCGGTAGTGTATGGATATTAACATCCTTAATTCCGGAGATAATCGTTGCCAGTCCTGCAGTGATTATCTCCGAATCGGATGCTATAAGTGCGGTAATGGGCTTCATCATTACTTCATTTTTTGCCGGCTTGCTCCAGTGCTGAGATCATGGGAATGAGAATGTGGTTCTCAATAGCATGGTGGGTGTTCAAGTCCTCCTCGCAATTGAATATGTCAACTAATGCATCATACATCTTATTTGGCATTGATGTGGTGTAATATCGGAGAATTATGTTTTTCAAATCGGAAAGTTTTTCTCCAATTTCATCGTGATGCTTCCTGAATATGTCGATGTTGTAGGAGCTATCTGTGTTTGAAACCAGATTGCGGATATAGGGCCACACATTCAATTCCTCGTAATCGAAGTGTGCTTTTACCTGCGATACGTATGAATCAAAAAAGCTGATTATTGCCGGGTTTATGTCTGAATGGGTCTGGTCTAAGGCGCTGACAAGGTTGGCTCTGATGTGGGGGAATTTGTAACCTAAGAAATAGTCGTGTGAGTTATGTAGAAAATCTACTATTCCAATTGCCGATTTGATTGAGCATTTCTCCTCGGCGGGAATCACCCCCGTTAGAATAAAGTTGATAATCAGCAGAAAAATATCGGTATCAATGTCGTTTTCAAGACACACTTCACTGATGTTCTTGTTGCCGAAGCCGAGTGGTATGGAGAAGCGGCTTAGTATAGGGAGGATGTTGAAATCTTCCTTGATTAAATCGACCAATAGGTCGTTGGCTGTAACCGGTGTGGAAAGTCGCTTCATGTGGTGCCGTGCATTATTTTGTAACTTCAGCTTCATCGGCCTTTTCAGCTTCATCGGCAGCTTGGTCTTCAGCGATTTCCTTGTCTTTGAACTCGGTGATGCCTACTGCAATGAGCTGGTTGTACCATGCAAATACTTTGCGGATATCATTGGTGTACACTCTTTCATCGTCGAATTCAGGTAAGATTTCTGCGAAGTAAGCACGCACTTCGCTATCTGACATTTTCTTGACATCCACAGCGTTGCCATTGTTCTTTTCTTTAATCACCTCAAAAACATCTGATAAAGGAACATCGCCCTCATTAGTGTATATTGCAATGTCGCCAAGTGACACTACCTTGTCGTGTGCGTAGGCGGGAGTACGTTTACCATCTTTAAGTGATTCGACTATAAGCATATTCTTGCCTTGGTTGACCAATTTGAAAAGTCCGGGGCGACCGGCTATTGAAAGAATTGTCTTAATCATAAATATAAAATTTGGCATTAAAATTTACAGTACAAAAGTAGCAATAAATCTCGAATTAAGTGTTCTACTTGCGAGAAGTTGACGCTAAATTTCCATGTTGGATTAAAAGTCACTATCTTTGTCAATTGGATTAAAGAATCGGTTACGACATGTTTCTACGGTATCTAAAAGATTTGTTGCAATTGTTGCTCTCGCCACGAAATGGTTGGGAAGATGTGTCGTATGATGGCTATGATGCGCACCAATTGTTTAAATCCGGCTTTTTGCCTTTTGTTGCGTTGGCTGGATTGTCGGTGTTGTGTAAGTGGTTTTATCACGCCGATGCGTCGTTGGTGGTATTGTTTCAGCAAGCCATCATAGGATTTGTCAAATTTTTTGCATCATATTATCTTGCCAGCTTCTTCTTCTCATGGTATATGCCTATGTGTACCGACGGAACTGTGAGCATGAACAAGTGCCATACGCTGATAATGTATTCGCTGAGTGCAGTGGCATTGATCGATATGTTGCAGAATTGTATGCCTATGGAGCTTTCTTTGGCGTATCTGCTGCCAATGTATGTGTGGTATATAATGTGGCGCGGACTGAGATATATGGCTGTAAGTTTCAATGGCGTTGTAACTTACATGATATTGTGCATTCTTACAATAACCGTTCCGCCATATTTGCTCCAATATTTGTTTAATATGATAGTACCGGAGTATTAAGAGATGAAATTTTCAGAAGTAAATATTAAGAATAAACGTGCTAACTTTGATTATGCCATATCGGAGACATTTACTGCCGGAATCGTTTTGACCGGTACCGAAATCAAATCAATCCGTATGGGTAAAGCCAGTCTGGTTGACACATTCTGTTATGTGTCCAATGGTGGTGTGTGGATTAAAAATATGTACATTGCCGAGTATTTTTACGGCACATATAATAATCATGAAGCACGCCGGGATAGAAAATTACTTCTTAATAAGAAGGAAATAGCCAAGTTGGCAAAATGCGGAAAGGAAACCGGCATGACTATTGTACCATTGAGGGTTTTCATTAATGATAGAGGTCTTGCCAAGATGGTTATTGGTATTGGTCGCGGAAAGAAGGAATATGATAAACGTCAGAGCATAAAAGAACGTGAGGATAAGCGTTCGATGGCACGTATGTTTGAAAAATGACATGATGGCTATACCGGCCGAGTCATAATCAGAACATGCTGATTGCCATTTAGGGTTACGGCGAAAAGTCGTAATGCCCCGCTTGATTTTTGTTTTAGCTTCTTACTCAGTTCGGGGGCTTTCAATGGGAAATTTCGTACGGATATATCGTATGACGAATAGTCGGTTGATAATCGTTTTATATCGGCTTTGTTAAAACTGAATAAATCTATTATCTCATGAGCGCGCCCGGGAAATTTCTGCCGACGTTCGGAAACGTATAGGTGCGTGTGCGCATCGAGTTTTGCGGTATTAGTATCGATGGACAGTAGCTTAAATGGTCCTGCTTTCATCACTGCCGGGTAGGGTTCGTAGAGGATATGTCCGATTTCAGGATTGGACAATATTGGGATGGCGTCTAATTCCTGTTTGCGTGTAAATGAATATGAGTCGTTTATTTTGTCGTTTATTGTGACTGCCGAAATTATGGGGCTTGAATCGTAGTTGCGTTCGCAAACCACCACTATCTCTTTGCATTCAGTGGTGTTGCCTACGGCGTATATTTCTTTGACGCATGAAAGTTCCGAAATCGTATGTGTGATATCGAGCATCGGCGACGCCTTTATGATAATTTTTGGCGCGAGTGTGAATAATCGGGAGAGGATGGTTGTGACATCGGGCAAGCAATCGGATAAGGCGAATAAGCGTTGTCCCCGGATGCCACGACGGGCAGGGTCAATGAATATACAGTCGTAATTGTCTTGAGCGTGAGTGATGTATTCTATACTGTCGCAACACTTGATTTCCACATTATTGAGTTGAAGAATCCGGCTGTTGTATTGGGCGGTCAATGCAATTTCGGAATTCATCTCGCAAGCTGTTACGGATTTGGCTTTCCGTGCGATATGAAACGTGTCGATGCCCAATCCGCAGGTCATATCGAGTACGGAACTGCCGTCGGGAACTAACGATGCATGGAAGTCTGCCAATGTGTCGGATGTAGATTGCTCGGCAGATAATGTCGATGGGAATCTGAAATATTTGTATGCCAGTGTTTCGGAAAGCTTTTTTGCGTTTTTTCGCCGGCATTCTATCTGTGTGATGGCTTCTGATTTTAGTGCATCGGCGGAACTTGACAATCTGAGCCGACTAACATCGTCAAGAGAGTGCCTATCAATCCAAAGCCAGGTGTCGTTGTCAAATTCAATCATATTACGCCACAAAATTACGCAAAATATCGCTAAAGAATATGTAAACGGAGGATTTGGCATGAGTTTTGTTGACAAATATCATTACATTTGTATAAAATACATGTATATGACATCTTCTCAATTACAAATTATATTCAATAGGATTAAAAAAGCGCTTGCCGCCAATCATATTCAGATAGCCTTGTCTGAGTTGGAATCTATGTGCGAGGCATCGGATGTGGCGTGGGGCATACGTCGTGATGTGGGCAAACTGCGTGAGAGCTATGGATACTTAATGAAATATGCGTTGGATGGTGTCAATGACCCAATGCGTAATCAGGTGCTCGCGGATATACGTAGCGGTATAATGATGCAGGGTGCTTTGATAATACGCAATGCGGATATTGAGGAATCGTCCCGTCAATATTATAGCGTTTTAAGATACGAGCGTGCCAATTCTGAAACATCTATAGCGGATTTGTTGGTTAAGTACAGATCCGGCAATGCGAAAATGAGTTTGGCGATGCTTGGTGGCGTTTCGGAGCCTAAGGATGGGAATGGGAATAGCTTGGTTGTTGAGCAGGAGGGGTTGGCTCGCCGATTGTTTCAACTTATATGGGTGACTTACCCCTTGACGTCGGACGATGAAGCAGCAATAGAACAGTCCTTAACTGATGATTCACTACCGTTACATTTTAAAGAACTGCTTGTATCGGCAATAATGCTTGGCGCAATTGAAAATTATGATGAAAGGCGGTTTGTGTTGCTTGCCGGTGAGTATATGCGCGGAAATACCCACATTGAGATAAAGGCTTTGTGCGCCTTGCTCATAGCCATGTGGATGCAACGCATGAACTTATCCGGAGCGCGTTTTAAGTCTATATTGGATTTGATGAAGGACCGTGATGGTTGGAAATCCGATTTGAAAATGGTGTTCATGCAATTGGTGCGAACACGTGATACCGATAGGATTTCTCGTACTATGATGGAGAATGTGATACCCGAGATGATGAAATTACGTTCTGATATAACGGAGAAATTAGGGTCAGCTAAGGATCTGGAGGACTTAGCTTCACTTGAAGAGAATCCGGAATGGTCAGAGATGATGGAGAAATCGGGGGTGATGGATAAGCTTAAAGAGTTGAGCGAGATTCAAGCCGATGGCGGCGATGTGATGATGAGTACATTCTCACACCTGAAATCGTTCCCGTTTTTCAGCGATATAGCCAATTGGTTTTTACCATTTTATCTGGAGCACAGCGCTGTGGTTTCAGCATTTGGCAGTCCCGGCAGTGATGTGGGTGAGGTGATTAGTGCTTCACCAATGATGTGTGACAGCGATAAATACTCGATAGTACTGTCGTTGGAGCGAATACCTAAGTCGGAGCGTCGCATGATGTTGGAGCAGTTCAAACTCCAAAATGTCAATATGGCTGAATTACGTAATTCTGAATTGAATCCGGCTTCGGTGTCTCGTGAAAATGTTGCCAATAAGTACATACAGGATTTATATCGGTTTTTCAAATTGTACCGTAGGAAAGGTGAATTCCGTAGTCCATTCGATAGCCCGGTAAACTTGGCTACGGTTGATTGTCTTTCATCAGATTTCGATGATACATCAATACTGACCCTTGTAGCGGAATTTTATTTCAAGCATGGCTATTACCGTGATGCTCTTGATTTATTCATGTCAATAGCCGGTGCTGATGGCGGGTCGGCTCAGTTGTATCAGAAGATAGGGTATTGCCTTCAGCAATCAGGTGATATTGCATCGGCTCTCGAATACTATTTGCGTGGTGAGCTTCTGGCTCCGGATAGCCAATGGACGCTCCGACGTATAGCCCAATGTTATAAGCTGACAGGAAATTCACAAAAGGCTTTGGAATATTATTCGCGGATTGCGGAAAAGAAACCAAATGACTTGAATATAGCCTACAATATAGGTAATTGTTATCTGGAGCTGGGAGATTACGAAGCAGCATTAAAGCATTACTTCAAGGTGGAGTTTCTGGATGAGAAATCGGATAAGGCTTTACGTCCTATTGCATGGTGCCTGTTCCTTACCGGAGAGAGGGATAGAAGTGACAGGTACTATTCTCGGATATTATCAGATAAACCAAAGTTCACCGACTATCTTAATTATGGTCATTTACTTATGACGATGGGTAAGTATAGGGAGGCTATTGAAAATTACCGTAAATATGTCGATTCGATAGCAGAAAATGCAAGCGAAGAGTTTGAAAATGTAATGTCGGCTGATAGTAAATATATCAAGTCACAGGGTGTCGATGCCGTAATGCTCGATATAGTAATTGATTCGGTTCTGTCCGGGGCATTCATCTAAAAGAAATAAACATAAAATATAGATATGAGAAAATTAACATTTGCGCTATTACTTATCATTACGTTTATGAGTCAAGCAGAAAATCCATTGTTCAGAAAATTTGATACCGTTCATGGAACGGTGCCATTTGATAAAATTTCAGTAACCGACTATGAACCGGCAATAGACCGTGGCATTAAATTGGGATTGGAAGAGGTAGAAGCTATATGCAACAACAGGGCTTATCCTGATTTTGATAACACTATCGTGGCATTGGAAAACTCAGGTAAAGAGCTTGACCGTGTTTTGAATGTGTTCTATCCATTGATGTCGGCATTGTCGGATGATGAGATGATGGCCATCTCAATGCGTGTTACGCCTAAGTTGAGTGACTATAGCACTGCCATATCCCTTAATTCTCGACTATGGGAGCGAATTAAACAAGTGTATGATAATCGGGCTAAATTCAATCTTGATGCTGAGGATAGCATGCTTCTGCAACGAACTTACGATAGTTTTGCCCGCAACGGAGCTTTGTTGCAAGGTGAAAATCGTGAAACTTACAGAAAGCTCAGTTCTGAGTTAAGTGAACTCACCACCATATTCGGACAGAACGTGCTTAAAGAGATGAATACATACGAAATATGGCTGGAGAAAAAAGATTTGACCGGACTTCCGGAGGGAGTGGTTGAAGCTGCTGCCTTTGCCGCACGCCAGAAGGGTAAAGATGGTGAATACCTGTTTACACTTGCCCAACCTACCTATATGGCGTTCATGAAATATTCAGACCGCAGGGACTTGCGTGAGAAGATGTATCGATTATACATGGGCAGGAACCTTAAAGGTGAGTATTCAAATGTGGAGGTGATGAAACGCATTGCTGATGTACGTCGTCAGATTGCCAATTTACTTGGCTATAAGACTTATGCTGATTACGCTCTGAAGAATACTATGGCAGAGACTCCTGATAACGTATATAATCTGTTGAATCAATTGCGTGATGCGTATCGTCCGGCACAGCAGGCGGAGTTTAAGGAGATTATTGATTTCGCATCTAATGACGATAGCCAGCCTATATCCGATTTGAAGCCTTGGGACTATAGTTACTATGCCAATAAGTTAAAGCAGGCAAAATATGATTATGATGAGGAGGCTTTACGTCCTTACTTCGAGCTTAACAATGTGATACAAGGCGTATTTGGTCTTGCGACTAAATTGTATGGACTAACGTTTGTGGAAAATAGCGATATCCCGGCGTATCATCCCGAGGTTAAGGCATTTGAGGTAAAAGATAAAGATGGTTCATATCTTGGGGTTATATACACTGACTTCTTCCCTCGTGACAGCAAGCGCCCCGGGGCTTGGATGACAGATTTCAAACCTCAGTATATCGATGCAGAGGGACATAATTCGCGCCCGCATGTGTCGATAGTGATGAATTTTACTAAACCGACCGAGACGAAGCCGTCGTTGCTGACACCCTATGAGGTTGAAACATTCCTGCATGAGTTTGGACATGCTTTACATGGTCTTCTTGCCGATACTAAATATGCATCACTTTCAGGAACAAATGTATATCGTGATTTTGTGGAACTTCCGTCTCAGTTCAATGAAAACTATCTTACGCAAAAAGAATTCCTGGATGGTTTTGCACGCCATTATCAGACGGATAAGCCTATTCCACAGAATCTTGTGGATAAAATTATAGAGTCGTCGCAATTTGGGGCTGCATATCAGTGTATGCGTCAATTGAATTTCGGATTGGTGGATATGGCATGGCATTCGATTGAAAAGCCTGTTGATGATGCAGTGGCATTTGAGGTTGAAGCAGGCAAATCCGTTGAGATGTTTGACCCGGTTGAAGGTACATTGATGTCACCGCAGTTCAGCCACATTTTCAGTGGAGGTTATGCTGCCGGATATTATAGTTACAAGTGGGCTGAGGTCCTTGATGCGGATGCTTTTGCCAAATTTATTGAAAACGGAATCTTTGATCAGAAAAGTGCTGATGATTTCCGTATGAATGTGCTTATGAAAGGCGGAACTGAACATCCGGCTGTGTTGTATAAGAGATTCCGTGGACAAGATCCGACCATTGATGCGTTGTTGGTTCGCGACGGGATAAAGAAGCCTGTTGGCAATACGATTCCTCAGGATTTGCCTTCGCGTAAAGATTGATGAATTTAGTAACAAGTGATATTGAAAAAACGCATCGGCATTAATCGCAGATGCGTTTTTTCGTGTTATGAAATAAATATGTTATTTTTGTAGATATTGCAGAATATGGATATACGACGACAATCGGTGGTACGCTATATCACCCCATTGAGAGAGGGTGGCTCGTTGCCCGCATTAGTTGAGGCTGATGACGGATTTGATTATGTGCTTAAATTTAGGGGTGCGGGGCATGGCAAGAAGGCGCTGATTGCGGAATTTATAGGTGGAGAGGTTGCCAGACGGCTTGGATTCAAGGTTCCGGAACTTGTGTTTCTGGATGTGGATGCGCGATTTGGCATCACCGAGCCTGATGAGGAAATCCAAGACTTGCTGAGAGCCAGTCACGGGTTGAATATCGGTATGCATTTTCTGTCCGGCGCGTTGACTCTCGATCCCTATATCAATCCGGTGGATGCGCTTACCGCGTCCCGGATTGTGTGGCTTGATGCGTTTCTTACTAATGTTGATCGCACTGCAATGAATACCAATATGCTTTTGTGGCATGGTAATGAGGTTTGGCTTATTGATCATGGAGCGTCATTGTATTTTCATCATTCGTGGCGTAACGCCGATACTGCTCCGTTAGATAGGTTTAGCTTTATTAAGCGTCATGCATTACTGCATAAGGCATCGCGTTTGGAAGAGGTGGATTGTGATTTTAAATGTAGAATCACAAATGGTGATTTTATGGAGATAACAGATGCTATACCTACTGAATGGTTGGAATGGGAAGATGAGGGTATTACGGCTGAAGAAATACGCGCCGTATATCTGCGTTATCTTTGCCAGCGGTTAGAAAATTCAAATATATTTGTAAACGAAGCTATAAATGTGCGTAGGGAATCTCTTATATGAATATGCGGTAATCCGTTTTGTACCCCGCATAGAGCGTGAGGAGTTTATAAACGTTGGATTGCTTATGATGTGCAAGCGCATGAAATGGATACGTGCGCAGTTGCATGTGCCTGAAAATAAAATGGCGGTGTTTGTCTCGGAAATAACACCGGAAAATCTGCATAATCAGCTGGAGCAGTTTCGTTGCATTACAAATGGCGATTGCAAAGCCGGTCCTATAGCTACGCTTTCCGTGGAAGAACGCTTCCGTTGGCTTTCTGCTGTGAGAAGTTCGTGCGTGCAGACTTCACGTCCTCATCCCGGATTGACCGACGACTTGGATATGACATTCGATAGATTATTCTCTGAACTTGTTATGTGAAATTTGCCGAGGTTTGTAATGTGTTGGCGTGTCATGTGGCAAAGATTTCATCCTACCATTTTGCAATTAGTCCCCAACTCAATTAACGGATTAACATGGGAATAAAAATCCCGGGACACCATTGGAGTCCCGGGATGCGTTTATATTTGAAGCGCGTTAGCTTTATTTTTTCTTGCGGTTTCCGTAACGGCTCATGAACTTATCCACACGACCTGCGGTATCGACAAGCTTCTGCTTACCGGTGAAGAAGGGGTGTGAAGAACTGGTGATTTCAAGCTTCACGAGGGGATAAGTTACACCATCCACTTCGATTGTTTCTTTCGTGGCAATTGTAGAACGAGTGATGAAGATTTCTTCATTTGACATATCTTTGAATACAACTTCACGATAGTTGGAAGGATGAATCTCTTTTTTCATTGTAATATAAGTAATCTTTTGTTAATCAAAGTGTTTATGAATTACGCTGGTAGGGCGATAATTTGTAATGGCTTGCAAAATTAGCTATTATTATTTAATTTACAAAACTTTAGCTTGTTTTTTTGCTATGCACAGTGAAATCAACTTCCTATCAGTCGGCAAATTCGATAAGTGGAGCATCGGTTCCTACGATATCATCGGGCTTTACAAATACGCGTTTTACAACCGCATCCTTTTCCGCAGTGACATCGTTCTCCATTTTCATTGCCTCATATACCAACAGTACATCACCGGCTTTTACAGCCTGACCAGCTTTCACGTTAACTTGGATAACGCGTCCGCCCATAGGTGCAGAGAGGACTTCTCCGGTAATGGGTTCTTCCGGTTCTTTTGCCGCTTCAACAGCCTTTGCCGCTTCGGCCTGCTTATCGAGTTTTGTCTGGTATTCTTCTGTGCGGCGGCGACGTAAGAAGCCGTTTGCTACAGAGGGGAGAAGTTCAAGCAACAGGTATTCCTCATCATTTGATGCCAATGATACACCACCGAGGTCATCAAGTTTGGGATTTTCAGGCTTGCGATACGAATTTACGTCATAAGGACGTTCTTCAGGGCTACCGGTTATCTGGGCACGGAATTCAGGGTTGATAGCTACGGGTGTGTGTCCGTACTCGCCCTTAATCAATGAAATGAACTGATTGGATGCGTTGGAGTAATCGGGGTTGCCTTTTTTGCGGTCCAAAGCAAGACTTACTGCCTGGCTGCCTACAATCTGGCTGGTGGGTGTTACCAATGGAACCAAGCCGGCATCGCGGCGTACTTTCGGTATCAAGCGCATTGCGTCATCGAGAAGGTCTGATGCCTGGAGAGCCTTGAGCTGGGCCACCATGTTGGAGTACATACCGCCAGGAACTTCCGCATTCTTAACGAGTTCGTTGGGCTTGGGGAAGCCGAAGTATTCTTCGATAGAGTGACAAGCGGCGAGCAATCCTTCTTCATCGTTTGCCTTGGCGCATTCGATAGCTTTGTCGAACAGAGCTGAGATATGTGCTGGTAACTCGTCGGTGAGGGGATTGAATTCGATAGGCATAGTCTTAACCAGGTCAAACTCGGCAAGGTCCTTACGTGCGTTGAGGAGTTCGTTGCGGATTTTGCCCACAGCTTCCATGTTGACGTCAACTTCTATACCCATACGGTTGGCAAATACGTATATGAGTTCCAATGCAGGTGCAGCCGAACCGCCACCGAACCACCAGATGTTGGTGTCAAGAATGTCAACACCATGAAGCATGGCCATCACTGAGGATGCAAGACCATATCCGGGAGTACAGTGGGTGTGGAAGTCAATGTCGACTTTTATTTCGCGTTTCAACCGGGAGATAATAGATGCGGCACGAAGCGGATTGACCAATCCTGCCATATCCTTAAGAGTGATTATTTTTGCACCGAGCGCTTCCATAGCCTTGGCTTTCTCTACGAAGTATTCGTCAGTGAAAATCTTTTCAGGTGCGGAGGGTTTGCTGCCAAATATTGATTTCAGTTTAGCTGCAAAACCGGTAGGCGCGGGCTGCTCCTCTTTGGGATCGACGGTATAACATACAGCACCGTCGGCGATACCTCCCATTTCATTGATAAGGCGTATGGATTCCTTGATGTTGTCAATATCATTGAGCGCATCAAAAATACGCATTACATTAAGACCATTTTTAATAGCTTCTTTATAGAATCCTTCAAGGACGCTGTTGGGGTAGGGGACGTAGCCGAACAGGTTGCGGCCACGCGAAAGGGCTGATAGAAGCGATTTGCCTTTCATGGCTTCGCTCGCCTTGCGTAAACGGTTCCAAGGAGATTCGTCAAGGTAGCGCATTACCGAGTCAGGGATTGCTCCACCCCATACTTCCATTATATAAAATCCGGCATTCTCATACAAGGGGAGAAGGCGGTCGATAGTGGCTTGACTCATGCGGGTCGCAAACAATGACTGCTGTCCGTCGCGCATAGTCAAATCTCTGATTTTCAATTTACGAGTTTCCATAAATATAATGTTTTGGATTTCTTATTCCATGTTAAAATAAACAATGGTGCAAAATTAATCAATTTTGCACCATTTATGGAAATATTTCTTTAATTTTTTATGGTTGTTATTCCAAATGTAAGGCGTCATCAACTTTTTCTTTCAGTAGAGCTGATTTTATGACATCCATAATATCTTTGACATAGATGAATTTCAATCCTTCCAAATATATTGGAGCTATATCGTCTATGTCCTTACGGTTTTCATTAGACAGTATTATGGTGTCAATTCCGGCGCGTTTCGCTGCCAAAATCTTTTCTTTAATACCACCTACCGGCAAAACTTTACCACGTAGGGTTATCTCTCCTGTCATAGCTATACGTTCGCGCACTTTCCGTTGAGTGAATGCGCTTACGATTGAGGTAACCATCGTTATACCAGCTGATGGTCCATCCTTGGGTATGGCTCCTTCAGGAACATGTATATGCAGGGTGTAATGTTCGAATAGCTCAGGAGATATTCCTAATGTTTCAGCGTGAGCTTTCACATATTGCAATGCAATTACGGCTGATTCTTTCATTACGTCGCCAAGGTTTCCGGTGAGGGTAAGTTTTTCTCCTTTGCCCTTGGCTAATGATGATTCGATATATAGGATTTCACCACCTACTGCTGTCCAAGCCAAGCCTGTGACCACTCCTGCATAGTCGTTGCCTTCATATCGGTCGCGGGTGTGACTTTCCACGCCCAGATATTCTCTCAAGTGCGACGGTTTTACGACTTTAGGAAAGCGTTTTCCGCTCATTTTTTTCAATACGCTTTTACGTACCACGGACGCTATACGCTTTTCCAATTGGCGAACGCCACTTTCGCAGGTGTAACCTTCGATGATTTTACCAAGGGCGTCGTCGGATATGGTGAGTTGTTTAGGCGTGAATCCGTTGTCGTCAAGTACACGTGGCAAAAGGTGTCTGCGGGCGATTTCAATTTTTTCTTCAGGCAGATATCCGGAGATGTCTATTATCTCCATGCGGTCAAGCAATGGTTGCGACAGTGTGGAGAGTGTATTGGCGGTAGCGATGAAAAGCACTTTCGACAAATCATAGTCAACGTCGACATAGTTGTCGTGGAACTTGCAGTTTTGTTCAGGGTCGAGGATTTCAAGAAGTGCCGCCGAGGGATCACTTTTGATATCAGTGCCTATCTTGTCAACCTCGTCGAGTAAAAGCACGGGATTGGAGGTGCCGGCACGGCGCATGGCATCAATAATGCGGCCGGGCATAGCTCCGATGTATGTGCGTCTGTGTCCGCGTAATTCCGATTCATCATGAAGGCCGCCTAACGATACGCGCTGGTATTTGCGGCCAAGTGCTTTGGCTATGGATTGACCCAATGAGGTTTTGCCAACGCCGGGTGCTCCTACCAAACATAATATAGGTGCCTTGCCATTGGGGGTATTCATTATAACGGCAAGTTGCTCGAGGATGCGCTCTTTCACCTTGTCCAGCCCATAATGGTCGGAGTTTAATATTTTCTCGGCGTCGGTAAGGGTAGTGCATAGCTCATCCTCCTTACCCCAAGGTAGGTTGATGAGCAGGTCGAGATAGGAATATTGAACAGAATAGTCGGGGCTTTGTGGGTTTAATCTCGAGAGTTTGTCAACCTCGCGCTCAAATGTTTTTCTGACATCTTCAGGGAAATTAATGTCGGCGGCTTTGTCGCGGAATGTAGTTGCATCGTCGTCATCGCCATACAGTTCCTGACGTATAGCCTCCATTTGATGTTGAAGGAATGTCATGCGTTGGTTCTCATTGAGATTCCGTTTGGTGCGCTCCTGAATCTCTTGCGAGATGTTCACCATCTCTTCGTTGCGGGCAAGTTCCGTGAGCAGTGCGTAGGCTCTTTCCTTGAGACTACGCATGGCAAGCATCTTTTGTTTGAATTCAGGATTAAATGGGGTATGGGTTGCCACCATATTTACTATAGTGGCGGGATTTTCAAGATGCTCAAGGTTGAATGACAAATCGTTCGGACCATCAACCGTTTTGCGCAGAATGTTAAGGGCTGTGTCGCGTATGGATATTGCCAATGCCTGGAATTCCTTGTCATTGTTGCGTGGAGTGGTATCATGGATGAATTTGACATTGGCACTCAATGGAAACTCCCCGGATGACAATACCTTGAACTTCGATGATGCACGTACTATGGCTGTTTTGGGGCCATCCGGGATATCGAATATCTTTACCACATTCGCCAAAACTCCATACTCATACATGTCCTCCGGTATCTTCGGATGCTCCGTAGTCGCGTCTCTTTGGCACAAAATGCCTATCGTGGTATGTGTGCTTTCAGATAATTGTGCTGTTTGTATTGAAGCTTCCCTGCCTAACGTTATGGGAAATGTCACGTCGGGGAACAGGACCAAATCGCGTGTAGCGAGAATCGGTAGGTTGGTCGGTTCCGGAAGATGTGTCTCAGCTGTCAGGTCGATATCTATTTGTCCTAATGATAATATATGTTCTTTTTTATCTTTCATAAGTGCACTTACTCTGAATGGTGTTATGTGTATTGCCATGCAAATATTATGCCAAAGTTAGTTATTTTTTTGCGGATAGCGATAGTTATATTGCAAAATGACCTTATACATCCATATAATAGTGATTGTTCACTGAAAAAACATGTTGTGTAACATGTCGTTTGATTATAGCAAACTCAAAAATTATTTCTATTTTGCGGTCGGAAAAATGATTTACCTATCGTTTTTTCAATGAAATTATTTGTAACACACTACTAAATTATCTGATAACATGAAAGTTTATCAAACCAACGAAATTAAGAACATAGCCTTGCTTGGTAGCAAAGGCTCAGGTAAAACCACACTTGCTGAAGCTATGCTTTACGAGTGTGGAGTTATAAAACGTCGTGGTACAATAGATGCAAAAAACACTGTAAGCGATTATTTCCCTGTTGAAAAGGAATATGGCTATTCAGTGTTTTCTACTATATTTTATGCCGAATTCCTTAATAAGAAACTTAATGTTATCGATTGCCCGGGAGCGGATGACTTCGTTGGCAATGCTATAACGGCTCTTAATGTCACCGATACCGGCGTTATTGTCATAAATTCTCAATACGGGGTAGAGGTTGGAACACAGAATATATTCCGAACCACTGCCAAACTGAAAAAGCCCGTGATATTCGCTTTGAACCAACTTGATGGCGAGAAGGCTGATTTTGAGAATGTGGTAGACCAGATGCGTGATATATTCGGCAACAAGATTGTGCTCGTGCAATATCCTCTCAGCACCGGAGCCGGATTTAATGCCATGATTGATGTGTTGCTCATGAAGAAATATTCATGGGGTCCCGACGGTGGTGTACCTACTATTGAAGATATTCCTGCCGAAGAGATGGAGCGTGCTCAGGATCTACATCAGAAGTTGGTAGAAGCAGCTGCTGAAAATGATGAAACACTCATGGAGAAATTCTTTGACCAGGGCCATCTATCTGAGGATGAAATGCGAGAAGGTATCCGTAAGGGCTTGGTTGACCGTTCGATTTATCCCGTATTCTGCGTCAGTGCAGCTAAGGATATGGGCGTGCGGCGCATGATGGAATTCCTTGGCAATGTAGTACCATTCGTGGAAGATATGCCTGCACCTGTAAATACAGCCGGTGAAGAAGTTGCTCCTGACAGCAATGGTCCATTGAGCTTGTTTATATTCAAGACCACAGTGGAACCGCATATCGGTGAGGTAAGCTACTTCAAGGTTATGTCGGGAACATTGACACCCGGTGTGGATCTTGATAATGTGAGCCGTGATTCCAAGGAACGTATAGCGCAGATATTCTGTGTGTGCGGTCAGATTAAGACTCCGGTGGATAAATTGTGTGCGGGAGATATTGGTGCTACGGTGAAACTTAAGGATGTACGTACCGGAAATACCCTCGATGAAAAAGGATGTGAATATGCATTTGATTTCATAAAATATCCGGCTCCCAAATATCAACGAGCTATACGCCCCGTTACAGAAAGCGATGCGGAAAAACTGTCTGTCATTCTGACCCGCATGCATGAAGAAGATCCGACATGGGAAGTGGTTCAATCTAAAGAGTTGAAGCAGACTATTCTTTCCGGTCAAGGCGAATTCCATTTACGTACATTAAAATGGCGTGTTGAAAACAACGACAAATTGCCCATCATATTTGAAGAACCCAAGATTCCTTACCGCGAAACAATAACCAAGGCTTCACGTGCCGACTATCGTCACAAGAAGCAATCGGGTGGTGCAGGTCAGTTCGGTGAGGTACATCTGATCGTTGAACCATATACTGATGGTATGCCGGCTCCCGACACCTATCGTTTCGGTAATCAGGAGTTCAAGATGAATGTGCGCGATACGCAGGAAATCCCATTGGAATGGGGCGGTAAATTAGTAGTGTGCAATTGTATCGTAGGTGGTGCTATAGATGCCCGCTTCATACCTGCAATAGTAAAAGGATTGATGGATAGAATGGAGCAGGGTCCGCTTACAGGTTCGTATGCACGTGATGTGCGTGTTTGTATCTACGATGGCAAGATGCATCCGGTAGATTCAAATGAAATTTCATTCCGTCTTGCCGGACGTAACGCATTCAGCGAAGCCTTCCGAAACGCCAATCCTAAGATTTTGGAACCGGTGTACGATGTAGAGGTAATGGTACCGGCAGATGTAATGGGTGATGTGATGAGCGATTTGCAAGGTCGTCGTGCCATAATCATGGGTATGTCGAGTGAAAATGGTTTTGAGAAAATCTCAGCTAAAGTGCCATTGAAAGAGATGTCAAGCTACTCTACAGCTTTAAGCTCCATCACCGGCGGTCGTTCTTCATTTACCATGAAATTTGCTTCGTACGAGCTTGTTCCCGGCGATGTTCAGGAAAAATTGCTTAAGGAATACGAAGAGAAAAATTCCGAAGACTGATTAAATACAAACAAGTAATAAGCTTTTTCATACCAGACAGGGTTGTCATAAGACAACCCTGTCTATTTGTATATTCGAGTTAAAGTCGGTCTATTTCATCCTGTCTCGATGTCTTCCCCTTGTACCTGCCTTTGGCTGAGTTCAGAGTGTATCTGACGCTTAAAGATACCGACCGGGAACCGCATTTTCGGTAATGTGGGCATCTGAAATTAAGTCCTCGGCTTTCGATAACTCAGATTGTGCAGCGTCATTGTCGGAACATGACGCTGCTGTGTACGGTACTCTTACCTGAAATATGCGATATGACTCGATTCAGGTATGTTCCTGTTTTTTGCATCATATCGTTTTTCAATCTGTTTTGTTATTGGTTGATATGGTTAACGATGAGCCGTGTGGATCATGTAGTCTTTGACTTTTTGGAACAAGTCTGTAGCAAACACAAATTCGTTGAGAGCTTCATTGTCGGCGTGGAATATTTTCTCTTTATTGCCTACCCATTCGCGGTAACCTTTATTTATGAATACGATATTCTCGCCAATCCCAAGTACTGAATTCATGTCATGGGTATTGATGATGGTGGTAATATTGTATTCGTGTGTGATATCGCTCAGTAGTTCGTCGATAAGAATTGAAGTTTTGGGGTCAAGACCCGAGTTGGGTTCATCGCAAAACAGGTAACGGGGATTAAGGGCTATGGCTCGTGCGATAGCCACGCGTTTTTGCATACCTCCGGATATTTCCGATGGGAATTTTTTATCCGCTCCCTTGAGGTTGACTCTTTCAAGGCAGAATTGTGCGCGTTCTTTAATCTCAGCCTTGCTCATATCAGAGAACATGGTCAGAGGAAACATGACATTGCCAAGCACGGTTTCAGAATCGAACAAAGCCGAACCTTGAAACAACATACCGATTTCCTCGCGGAGTTTTTTAGTTTGTTCGGCGCTCATTTTAAGCAGGTCACGACCGTCATATAATATCTCTCCCTCTTCAGGACGTAACAGACCCACTAATGATTTCAGCAGTACTGTTTTTCCGGAGCCGCTTTGTCCTATGATAAGATTTGTCTTGCCGGAATAGAATGTGGCGTCTATGCCATGTAGAATCGTTTTTCCGTCAAATGATTTGGTGAGATTTTTTACTTCAATCATTGTAGTAATAATTTTGTCAGAACAACGTCGAGCAACAAAATAAGAATGCTGCTTGATACTACAGCATTAGTGCTTGCCTTTCCTACCTCCAATGCTCCACCCTTGACATAGTAACCGCAATACGATGCAACGGAACTGATTACGAACGCGAAGAACAGTGATTTGATGAAACCATACCATACGTACCATTCGATAAACATCGCCTGTATGCCGTAAACGTAACGGGAGACCGTGATAATATCGGTGAACAGTGCCACAAGATAGCCTCCAAGCAGGGATGTGGCAATACAAAAAGCCACCAGGACTGGCATAAAGAATATGAATCCCACTACTTTGGGCAGCACAAGGAAATTGGCTGAATTGACCCCCATGATGTCAAGGGCGTCTATTTGCTCTGTAACTCTCATCGTGCCGATTTCAGATGCGATATTGGATCCCACCTTTCCCGCAAGTATCAGACACAGAATAGAGTTGGAAAACTCCAGGAGTACGATGTCGCGTGTGGCAAGCCCCACGGAGTAACTTGGAATAAGTGGCGACGTGGTGTTCAGTTGCATCTGAATGGCTATTACCGCCCCTATGAACAACGATATGACTATTACAAGTGGGATAGAGTCGACACCTAATTTGTTTATTTCGAAAATGGTGCGGCTTCCAAATACTTTCCATCGGTTTGGAATGGCAAATACTTTCCGCATGAACAGACAGTATCTGCCAAAGTTGGATATGGAGTGTTCGAATAACATTGCAGTTGACATATAAATTTATGCAAAGATATGAAATTATTCGGTGCATAGGTGTATTAAAGGTATTTTACTCCAATATTGGCGGCAATGAGGGTAATTTCCCGAAACGAACATAACAGATGGATTAAATGTTATTTAATAAATTTAATAATGATTGGATTATGAAACGTTTTATTCTTCCACTTGTACTTTTGGTTTCTGCCGTGTGTGGTTCGATTACAGATGCTGCTGCTTGCTCGCGGGTTCTTTATGTGGGCTACGACAGCTTGCGTATAGTAGGGCGGTCTCTTGATTGGAAAACACCAATCCCTACAAATCTGTATGTTTATCCGCGTGGAATGAAAAAGGTGGGCAATACTATACCCGGAGCCGTGCAATGGACATCAAAATATGGCGCTGTATATGCCGTAAGTTATGATGGTGGTATTACAGAGGGTATGAATGAGAAAGGATTGGTAGTTAATGGGCTGTTTTGTAAAGATGCAGTGTATGTAAATGAAACCAATATGGATAGACCGGCGATGTCACTGGCAGTTTTTGTGGGGTGGTTGCTCGATATGAATGCAACCACAGACGAAGTTGTAAAGGTGATAAGAGAGCATAATTTCACAATATCCGGTGCAACGTTTGACGGCGGGACTGTGTCTGCGCTTCACTGGGGAGTCACGGATTCGTCGGGAAATTGCGCAATCATAGAATTTGACAAGGGGGATGTGAAGATTTATCAAGGTCAGGATATGCCGGCTATGACTAATGATCCGCAATATCCGGCTATGACAGCCATAAATGATTACTGGGTAAAAGTTGGCGGTGGAAACATGTTGCCGGGAACAGTAAAAAGCCCTGACCGATATGTGAGAGCGTATTATTTTGACAACCACGTGAAGAAAACCGGTGATTCATCTCTCGGGCTTTCCATAATACGTAGCATACTGATGAACGTCTCGGTTCCGTATCAATATGCGATTGAAACAGAACCTAATGTTTCATCGACTCAATGGCGTTCGTTTGCAAACATACGGGACTTGCGTTACTATTTTGACATAGTTACTAATTTAGGCGTGTTCTACGTAGATTTGATGAAGTGTGATTTGCGTAAGGGTGCTCCGGTATTGAAATTCGACACATCAAAAAATACTGATGCCGTAGGTGACGTGACAAACAATTTTGTTAAATCAGCTCCGTTTACTCCTATGTATTGATAATGTTATACTGATATATGGCGTTTACATTGCGTACCATAATCACACTTGTACTTATTTCATGTGCTGCGGTAGTTAATATAGCCGCGGCACATGAACATTATTGTGATAGTACAAATCTCGTTGCGGTCACAGATACGGGCAAAGTGGATTCAGGGTCATGGATTAAACAGCTTGTGGCATCCGGATTTCATATCAATTCCCCAAGTATCCACTATCCGAAATTTCCGCGTTTTATTGTGAAAGTTTACAATTGGGGTGACAAGTTATTTAATTCCTATGATTCGACTTATGTGGTGGGTACCGGAAAGAATTGGAAGGTGATGTCTAAAAGCTATAATTGGATGGAGAGCTATATGATGTTATTTTCTGCCAAGTCAAGTGACATGTTGCATATCCGTTCGGATATATTCTATGATCTCGGAGCCTACGTTAGCTTTATGGCTGTGAGTGTTGGATATACTTCAAAGGTTAATAGTTGGTTTGGCGATGCCGGAAATGATAGAAAGAATCTTAATTTCAATTTCACTTGTTCTCGCCTGTATGCCAACTTTGATTATACCTCAACTAAGGGTAATGCGCGGATAACACATTTTGGAGAATATAACAAGGGTAGAAGTTTTTCGCATAAGTTTGATGATATAAAGCATAAATCACTGACAGGGGAGTTCTATTATTTTTTTAATAATAAAAAGTACTCGCAGGCTGCTGCCTATTGTTACTCAAAATACCAATTGAAGAGTGCCGGCAGTTGGATTCTCGGTTTCGCTTTTAATAGCCAGCGTATAGATATGGATTTCTCATCATTGCCCATGGAGATGCAACAGTTCCTGCCTTCGTTGGCGAGCGACTATCGTTTCCATTATACTGATTATGGGATACTTGGCGGATATGGCCATAATTGGGTGTTATCACCAAGAAAATGGTTAGTCAATTTTACGATATTACCCTCTATGGGATACCGGCATTCCTATTCTGATTCAACAGAAGGACGCAAAAGTATGGTGTCAACCAACATCCGTGCTCGATTTGCCGTGGTCTATAATTATAGGGCGTTGTTTGCATCGCTTAATGGACGTTTTGATGCACACCTGTATTTCAATAGCAAGTACGCTTTCTTTAACTCGACCGAAGCATTATCATTGATTGTAGGAGCAAGATTTTAGAATTCATAACTGATTCCTGTCTGGACCTGTATGGCAGGAGAGAACACTTGTTTGTCATGTGAACTGAACATGTGGTCAAACATCTCGCTGATTTCGCGGTTGCATATAAATGATGTGCGTCTCCATACACCTCCGATTGCTCCATATACGCTGAAGTGCCTGTTGATATAATACGATGCCTTAAGGTCGGAGCGTATTGTGGATGTGGAATATAATTTGGTTTTACCATCAATGGACATTACTGCCGACATCCCCGACATGTCAATGGCATTGCATGTAAGTTTCCATTTCGATGATAGCCATGTGGCAGCTGTGAGTTTTAGTCTCCCCATGAAATTTACCGAGAATTCATACTTACCCTTTTTTGACCAATTTACATAGACCATGGGTAGAATCATTGGTATGCCGAACGAATTGGTCAGACCCGCACCTGCGCCAACGCTAAGGTTGGAGTGTAGCTTATAAGCAAATACCAATCCTCCATTGGCAAGGATGCTTTTCCATTTAATGTAATTAGTAGGGGCATATATACCCACCCCCAATCCGGCTATTATACTCCACTTCTCATTGATAGGTCGCAGATGAACAAGCATAACTCCCGTATTGATTAGTTCGTGGGGACTATACATCCGGGCGTTTTCCGAGCAATCAAAATGGGCAAAGTCTGCGTTCAATCGTATCCCCCATAATGTCATTTGTTTGCGTTCATTATATTTGATACTCACCGGAATGGTTATGTCTGTGCCAATATGAGACATGGTGCCGGATCCCAATTTATTACCATCGGAATCTTTTAAGTCGGAACATCCGGTATAATCTATCGTTATGTTTCCTTGGGCATGTGTATGTAATGATGTGGTGAAAAGTAATATTGTTGAGATTATGATGAGTTGTCTTGATAATATTGACATAGTGTTTTGTATGTATTTTTGTGTCTGGACGATATTAAATAGTTATATTTGTGGTAACAAAATTTAATGCCATGAAGTTCTTAGGTTTAGTATCTGCCGCTTTATTCTTATTGTGCGCATCGTCATGTGGACAACGTTCGAATGTGTATTCACTTAATGATTATGGAGTGAGTGTAAATGACACTACAAATAATGCCACGGTAACCATCAATAATGCCATAGAACGTATTTTATCGGAAGTGCCGGACGGTACGCCCGTTGTGTTGACTTTAGAGCCCGGTCGTTATGATTTTTATCCTGACAGCAGTATGATGCGAGAATATTATATCTCAAATCACGATCAGGTTAATCCTAAAATGGTAGGTATCGCGTTGGAAAATCTAAAAAATGTAACTTTGGATGGCAATGGCGCTGATTTGATGTTTCATGGACGTATGCTCCCCGTGTCATTGGTGTCTTCTCGAAATTGTACTATCAAGAACCTTGACATAGATTTTGTTAATCCGCATATCTCGCAAATAACAGTGGTAGATAATGATACTGTCAGGGGGATAATCCGCTATAAAGTGGCTCCATGGGTTAGGTATGAGATTCGTGACAGTGCCTTTGTGGCGATTGGTGATGGATGGGAACATATACCGGATGCCGGCATCGCTTTCGAAGCTGATACAAAACGATTGGTATATAACACAAGCGATATATCGGTAGGGGTGCGTGGTGTAAAGATGCTTTCCGATAGTACTATTGAAGCAAGATGGCACAATCCAAGATTGATTCCGGGAACAGTCGTGGCTCTGCGTACGTATGGACGTCCTGCACCGGGCATATTTGTGGATGACGATATTAATGTGACACTTGAGAATATATCTGTGCATTATGCCGAAGGGATGGGACTTCTGGCTCAAGGTTCGGAAAATATTTATCTAAAAGGATTCAATGTATGTCTCAGGGGAGATAACGACCCTCGCTATTTTACCACTCAGGCAGATGCGACACACTTTTCAGGATGTAAAGGGGTGATTGTATCTGAAGATGGATTGTATGAGAATATGATGGATGATGCCATAAATGTGCATGGAACTTATCTGAAGGTGGTGGATGTGATAGATTCATGTACCATCCTGGGACGTTACATGCATCCGCAGGCATTCGGTTTCTCATGGGGTAATCCCGGAGATACAATTCAATTCATTTCATCGCGCACTATGGAATTGGTCGGAGAACCGAGAGTTATCTCAGAAATCAATCCGGTTGATACATCTTGTGTTGCGGGAGCCAAAGTATTCAATATAAAGTTGACAGCAGCGTTGCCGGACGATGTTGATTTTGATAATGGAGAATATGGTGTTGAGAATTTAGAATGGACTCCGAGTGTGCATTTTGCCGGTAATGTAGTTAGGAATAATCGTGCTCGAGGAGCGTTGTTCAGTACGCCGAGGACTGTACTTGTTGAGAATAATCTGTTTGATCACACCTCCGGAACTGCCATATTGCTTTGCGGGGATTGCAACGGATGGTTTGAAACAGGGGCATGCCGGGATGTGACGATTCGCGACAATAGGTTTGAAAATGCGCTTACCAGTATGTTTCAATTTACCAATGCCGTGATATCCATATATCCGGAGATTCCGGATTTGGAGCATCAGCAAAAATATTTCCACAGCAATATTCTGATTGAGAATAATGTATTTGATACGTTTGATACCCCATTGCTATATGCTAAATCAGTAGACGGATTAAAGTTCATAAACAATGAGATACGCCGTAACAACGAGTATCCGGCATACCATTGGAACAAGCAACCCGTATTATTGGAGCGTGTGGTAAATTCTGAAATTCAGATTGTGGATTAGTTGATTGCAGATTATTTGTACAGATGGAACATCCGTTCCATCATCTGCCATTTCTCAGCTGATGATTGTCCCGGTTTCACGTTTTGGAATATAGACATATATTCTTCCCATTCTTCTTGTCGGGGCAGGGTGTTGAGCCGCGCCATTGCTTCGTCCCAATTAAAGTCGAGGGGAGTTTCGACAATCATGAATAATCGTGTGCCGAGGATATATATTTCCATCTCAAGTATTCCTACCTCACGTATCCCTTCGAGGATTTCAGACCATGCCTCGCCTTCACTATGACGTTTACGATACTCGGCTATGAGTTCTGCGTTATCGCGTAAATCCAATGTCTGACAATAACGTTTTGTCGGTTGTGTGAAATTTTGTTGAGGATATCCGTTAGTCATATATCAGTTGTTTGATGGGTTATGTTCTTTGTTGGTGTTGATAATAAAATAGCGTGTATAGAGACTCTCGTTTTCGGATATGAAATTGTCGTAACATTCATTTTTGTTTTTGTCAAATAAATCGCGCTCCAACCATATCGCTGCGAATGGACGCCCCTTGATAATGCATCCGGTCTCTCCTTTCAAAACCAACAGCATGGTTGGTATGTTTGATAATACTCCTATTGCCAATACTATAGCGAAGTATTTGCCTCGCAATGTGCGCCAATTCATTGCAGAAGCTTCTTTTAGGACAACAATGGTGAAATAGCACATGAATGGTATGGATGCCCGTATCCCCATATTGTAATCGTTGTCAGTAAGCACAAACATCGGTACGATTAACGACCAAAGCATCATGCCCCAGAATAAACGGTTTCGCTTAATTCGTTGCCATATAAATGGCATGAATACGCCGTAGCTGCATATAATAAATACAATCATTAGCCATGCATAGTGAGAGACGGATGTAAGATTGCCAAAAATAAGATGCGGTGTGTTCCCATGCTTGTTCGCCATGAAATATACTGCAATGAGAATGCATAAACAGATTCCTATTATATTGTTGATGCTAATGGCATTACGCCAATTCTTAAGGATGGTGACGATTATAAACGGAACAATGCCAATTGTCGGGAACGGAGCGAAATACGCCAAACAACAAAATGGAATCACCAGATATGCTACATTGTGCCGATTGATATATAGAATCGGCAGAACCATCCAAACAGCAATGCCCTGATTGTAATTATAGCATGTAAGTATTCTCCAAGATGGTGCGGACATGTATTCTGATGCAAGGTCTTTCTCATGGAATAAAAAGTCTGTAATTCCACACCATCCGGATACAAGTAAATCATTGATGTATTCCCAACCGCAGAATGCAAACATCAATATTATAATCCAAACCTTAGCTTTGCCGATTATGCTAAAAACAATCAATGCTACAATCATCATCCCAATCCAAGCATAGAGTAACTGTGCTATATTGCCAATTAAAATTGAGCCTGTAAGTTTGGAAATAAGAGCCGGTAGTATCCAAAATGCATGATAATAGCATAATAGCAGATTGTTGCCGGCTGCGTCCTGTTTTATAACGGGAAACGGGTTATTGACGAGTTCATAAAATAGCGCGTTTCGGAACGCATGATCCCAAGGAAGCTGATAGAAGAATCCACCTATTCCGGAACAGAAAATCCAAATAAAGGATATGATGGCAATCCACAACAACGTGCTTCGGTGGATGGCAATACTCTCAAAATGACATGAAGAAGCGGATGCCTTCCAAATGGCCCATATTGAAAGTATCCCGAATGGAATCCCAATCTCTGGACGAAACCAAGTGAATAAGAACAGCACCAGCGGGAGTCCTAACCACCAGTAAGCGTATAATACTAAATTCCCTATGCGGATGCTATTGTGAGAGGATATTGTCTGCACAAGCGTAACGGCGTTTTATTGTGCTTTTATTGTGACATCTATCAATACAGGACGATGATCTGAAGCTATTGGCGCATTAACGACCTCAGATTTATGTACGGTCACATTGTCCCCATTTGATAATATTATGTAATCGAGAACCTCCTTAGGATTATCAGAGGGGAATGTCGGTGTAACTCCATCGGTCAATATTGTGAATTTGCCGGATAGTGTGCGGAACACTTCATCATCGGGGAGTGCGTTGAAGTCTCCGGCTATGAATAGCGGTTTCTTGGTTTTTCCCGAAATGGTCATTAATATTGATGCCGCTTCATTGCGGTCCTGTTCAGTGAGACTTAGATGAGTGCAGCAAAAAACAAAGTCTTTGAATTCGACCATCAGGAGTGCTCGGGCTTCTTCCGATCCAGGCAACGGCATTCGTGTTACAGAAATCGGTTCTTCCCGAGAAAGGATGCCGATTCCGTATTTTCCACCGTCGAAATCAATGGCAGGAGCATAAATTGCAGTCATCCCTGTGCTTTCTGCGAGGTCTCCAAGGATATATCGACCGCTACTGCGGCGTGTTACGCTGTCAACCTCCTGAACAGCCACGATTGTCGGGCAAACATTATTTATAACTTCTGCGGTACGTGATAAATCCATAATGTCATCTATGCCGATACCGTTGCGTATATTGTATGACATTATTCGATACTCTGATTGCGCGTACATACATACAGCCGGAATCAGTAGGCACATAAAAGCGAATATTCTATTCATAACCATCATTTTTATCACAAAGATACCACTTTTATTACAAAATTGGAACAATTGAACTTGTGATATTACGGTTACTTATTATGCCATTATATTGCCTTAATGATGTTAGGATGACGGTGGCTTAGGTGTTTCTATATTTGTCGAGGAGTCTGCACTTGTTGATGACTGTGCAGTAGGATTGAATACGGATGCGAGATGGCGCTGGCGGAAGCGCTCGAGAAGTTCCCAGAAGTTGGGGACAAACAGGGTTCCTACTACTGCATTGATTGCCATGCCAAATACTACGGCGGTGCCTAAAGCTATGCGGCTGTTTGCCCCGGCTCCTGATGCGAAAAGCATGGGCATGACTCCGAATACAAAAGCGAGGGCTGTCATCATTATCGGTCTGAAACGAATCCGTCCGGCATCAAGTGCCGCTTGTCGGATAGGTTGTCCGGCTTTGCGAAAATCCACAGCGTATTCAACGATAAGAATGGCGTTCTTTGCAGATAGACCGAGTAAGAGGATTATACCTATCTGAGTATATATGCTTATACTCTGTCCCATGATGAGACATCCTATTACGGTGCCGAGTATGGCGGTGGGCATAGATATAACCACTGCTATCGGGTCGGTAATACTCTCATATTGGGCAGCAAGTACGAGTAGAGTCACAAGTACTGCGAATATCATCACTATAGCCACCGTAGTACCACCTTGCGTCTCTTGATAGGCTTCTCCCGTCCATGCATAACTGTAATTAGAGCCTACGGTGTGTGTCACTATCTCCTCCATGGCTTTTATGGCATCCGATGAACTTACGTTCTTCGCCGGGGTGGCTGTAAGGGATGCTGTGGAATACATATTGTACCGGCTTACGGATGGCTGTCCCATGACCGGTTCTATGGTGACGAATGATGAGAATGGAACCATCTCACCGGAGCTGTTTTTGACACTTAGGCGTAGAACATCGGTTATATTTGTGCGAGCGGCTGCATCGCCGGATAATAAGACTTCATATACGCGTCCGAATTCATTGAAATCATTTACATAACGTTGGCCTGTGAATGATCCGAGGGAATTGAATACATCTGATAAACTTAATCCAAGCATTTCCACCTTGTCACGATCGAGATTAAGCATATATTGTGGTACTGTACCTTCGTAGAGAGAAGTTACAGAGGCGATTCGTGAGTCTTTTTTTGCCGCCTGTTGAATATCATCAAGAGCATTGCGCATAGCTTCAGGACCGCGATTATTGATGTCAAGGAGTTGCATTTGTAAGCCTGATGCAAGTCCTAATCCGGGAATGGCAGGTGGATTCAACGCAAATATTATGGCTTCCTGTATATCGGAGCATGATTCTTCAAAACGTTCTATTATGGCATCTACACCGGAATCCTTACCCTTGCGTTCATTCCATGGTTTTAGGGTAACCATCAAGGCTCCTAAGTTGGAGCTGTTGCCACCGCCGAGAAATGAGAATCCGGATATGGAGATTACATTGTCCACCTCCGGTATTGCCAATAAGCGTTCGGTGGCTTGGTGTAGTACGGCGTTGGTTCTTTCGACAGATGCCCCTACCGGTAATTGTACGGACCCCATGAAATATCCCATATCCTCCTCAGGTACGTAAGAGGTGGGCATTTTAAGGAATCCCCAGAATGCTACGGCTGTAATTGCAAGATAGGCTGCAATAGCAATGACAGGCCGTTTTAAGAACGTGCCAACGATTTTCATATATCCATTGAGCGTGGCAGCAAATCCCTTGTTGAACCAACGATATGGGAGGAAACGTGATTGAGCCTTGCGTGGACGCAAAAACAGAGCGCACATAGCAGGTGTAAATGTCAGTGCATTGAACCCGGAGAATGCCGTTGACACGGCTATTGTAAGAGCAAATTGCTTGTACAATTCGCCTGTGATACCGCTAATGAAAGCTGTAGGTATGAACACCGACAATAGTACCAGCACTTCCCCAATCACAGGGCCTTGAAGCTCAGTCATGGCTTTTTCGGCGGCTTTGCGTGGAGTCATCAATCCTTTGTCGACAATTCGTGCACAATCTTCGACAACTACTATAGCATCATCGACTACAATCGCAATAGCGAGTACCAGACCGAATAATGTGAGCGTATTAATGGTAAATCCGAAAAGTTTCATTACCGCGAATGTGGCTATCAATGATACCGGTATGGTTATCATTGGAATAATTACGGCACGCCAGCTTTGCAGGAAAAACAGGATGACTATCATTACTATGAGGGTAGTCTCAACGAATGTTACAAGAACATCATCAATCGATTCTGTAACGAAATCCGTTGAGTTCATTATGACGCGATAGTGTACGCCCTCAGGAAAATATTGTTCCAGCTCATTAAGTTTATCTTTCACACGGTTTGCCACCTCAAGAGCGTTGGCTCCCGGGAGTTGATATATTCCTAACAGTCCCGCTTCTTTACCTGATACGAGTGATTCGTTGCCATAAGAATCACTGCCTAAGTCAATGCGGGCTATGTCACGCAATCGAAGCATGCTGCCATCCGGTTCGGTACGGATGATAATGTTGCCGAACTCATCAGTTGTGGTAAGTCGCCCCTTGGCTGTAAGAGTATATTGGAACGGAGCAATATTACTGTTTGGAGCGGCACCGACATCTCCAGCCGATACCTCTATGTTTTGGCTTTCTATTGCCTGAGCTACTTCAGCAGCGGTTATTCCACGCACTTGCATCACTGCAGGATCAAGCCAAATACGCATACTGTACTCACCGGCTCCGAACGCTCCTACTTGTCCCACTCCATCCACTCGGGAAAGTTCATCGACAATGTTGAGTTTTGCATAGTTGGTTAGATATAGTGCATCGTAGAGTTTCGGATTATCACTTTCCAATGCTACGAACATGATGATATTGGAAGACCGGGACATTACCGTGACACCTTGCTGTTTTACTGAAGACGGAAGAGAAGCCTCTGCCATGGATATGCGGTTCTGAACTTTGACTGTTGCCATGTCGAGATCGGTTCCGGTTTCGAATGTGATGGTGAGTGAATAGCTACCGTCGGAACCTGATGATGAACTCATATACATCATGCCGTCGACACCGTTGACCTGTTCTTCAATCGGTACGCCAATAGTCGATGCCACAGTTTCGGCATCAGCTCCGGGATAGGTAGCGGATACCATGACCGTCGGAGGTGTTATATCCGGAAATTGTGCAACAGGAAGAGTTTTTATAGTGAGCAATCCTGCGAGAATCATAAATATAGCTATGACGATTGCAAATATTGGGCGGTCAATGAAGAATCGAGAGAACATGACGTAAGATATAGTGTGATTGAAATATGGTGAGCTGCTTCTATTTAGTAAGTATCGGATGTACGTACATTCCGTCGCGAACCTTGAGCATAGCTTTCGTTACGTAACGGGCACCTTCCTGTACGCCGGATGTGACTACACGCATTGAGTCATTTGCCATCTGCCCGATTTTTATAGGGGTGTACACCACTTTTCCGGAGTCGTTGACAGTATAGATATATTTACCCAGTTGGTCGGAAGATATGGCGGAATCCTTAATCAGCAGTGCACGGGGATTGGACCGGGATGGTAGTGATATGGTCACATACATTCCGTCGTGCAGCTCGTTGTCGATGTTTTTAACCTCAGCCCGCATTTTTAGTGTGCCGGTGTTAGGATCTACTGCCGGTGCAATGTATTTTAGACGTCCGAAATAATTATGTGGCATGGGTTGGGTAAATGAGAATGGTATTGAGTCGAAGTTTACGGCATCAGTACGATGGTCGAGTATAATCTGCTGGAGGGTTTTGTCGTCAATGAAAAATTCTGCGTATAATGTGGCATCCTCATATATGGTAGCCAAAGCGACTGGAGAACCGGCTCCATTTAAGAATGCTCCCACGCTGTAATTGGAGGCCCCGGCATGTCCATTGAATGGTGCGCGTATTTTGCAATATCCGAGATTGGTCTGTGCGGTTTGTAACGCTGCTTCTGCATTGCGTATCGCGGCTTCACTCTGTTGCATGGTACTTTGTGCCTTGTTTACTTCCATCTGGGCTACAGCGTCGCTTTCCAAGGCTTTTTTCATCGCTTTATATTGTGCGGTGGCGTAATCGTAATTGCTTTTAGCGGTAGCAAGTTGCGCACTTGCTTGACGTACTGCATCATTATATTGTGTGCTTTCTATCGTGAAAAGCAGCTGTCCCTTGGTCACAGCATCGCCATTGGTGTAGTTCTGGGCTGTGAGATACCCGCTCACACGAGCAACCACATCAACGGAATTGTTTGCTTTAAGCGTCCCGGGATAAGTGTTGTATATGACAACAGAATCTGTGACTATTTCAGCTACATCAATATCCGGAGCTTGATCCGACGTTTTGTTATCCGATTGGTGGCATGATGTAGCACCTATAAGTATTGCGATTGACAGTGCGATTATTTGTTTCATGATTCCACGTGTGTTGATTTGTTATTTGATTAATTCAGATATGTTCCAACCGCCGCCGAGCGCTTCGTATAATTTGATGAGTGCAACTGCGGCATTGCCTTTTTCCACCGCGAGCTGGTCGGAATATTGCAGATAGCTTATCTGGGCATCCGCCACATCTGTGAAGTCGGTTAGGCCTTGCTTGTATAAGTCTATCGATAGGTCGAAAGCCTCCTTTGCTTGAGCAACAACGTTCTGCAAATAGTCTATGGAGCGAAGCAGATATTTGTATGAGACCATTGCGTTATCTACTTCTTGTACTGCGGTCATAAGTGCGAGGTTGTACTGGTCTATGGCTACTTGCATATTCTCTCGCGCTGTGACTAATGACGCATTACGTGCCATACCGTCAAATATGGTCCAAGAGAGTTTTGGGGCTATTGAGTAAGTAAATGAATTGCTGTCAAATATCTTATCAATGCTGTGGGATGCGACACCGATTGAACCTTCTATGGTTAGTGTAGGTAAGAAATCTTTCTTTGCTATTCCTACCGCAGCGGCAGCGGCAGCCAATGAATATTCAGCCTGGACTATATCCGGACGTCTACGTAACAAATCTAAAGGAATGCCAATGCCCACAATCTGTCTGTATTCCGGAATCGGCTTGATTGGAACAAGTTTAGACGTGATGGTTTCGGGGTATTCTCCGATGAGTATGGATATTGCATTGATGGATGTTTTGATAGATGATTCAAGTTCCGGGATGGATGCTTCGGTCGAATAATAGATTGTAGCTGCCTGGGCGACATCGAGTTTCGATGCCAAACCTGCTTCATGACGCGCTTCTGCGATTTTCAAGACCTTGCGTTGGGATTCCAGATGCTGCTGTGCAACGGCAAGTTCAGTTTGTAAGGTGCGCAATCGGATGTATGCTGAAGCAATATCCCCACAGATGCTTACCATTGTAGCTGCATATTCTGCCTGTGTCGCTAACCATTGTGCCTTGCCTTGCTTAACTTTCGATGTGATTTTACCGAATAAGTCTATCTGCCATGCCATGTCTATACCGGTTGAGAAATAATTGAGGTCGGTATGTGGCATTGATGTTGATGTGGTGTTACCGGAATTACGTGAAGATATCCATCCGGCAGAAATACCTAACGTCGGATAATAGGCCGCTTTTGCATTTCTGATTGTTTGGCGGGCTATGTTTATGCGTCGTGCAGCAATTGTGATATTGAAATTGTTGTCAATACCGTGGCTTATGAGAGAGTCGAGCAAGGGATCCGATAATGATTTCCACCAATTGTCCTCAGATGGTAGTGTTTGAGTGTATTGTGCATCGTAATTCCACTGTGACGGGATACTATCACGAAGATATCGGTCGGGAACCGTTGCCTGTGTTGCTGATGCAGCACAGAGCATAATGCCGAAAAGGGTATATATTCCTCTCATAAAATCGTCGGTTAAAACAATGATATAACCTTGATAATGTAGAGTGTGTTTTGGAACTTAAAGTTTTTTAACCCGTATAATTATTAACCAAAAATAAATGTTGGGATATGGACATAAAAAAAATTACTCGTCATCACGACGAATAATCTTCTTACCTTAAATCTAATACCATGAAAAACTGATGCAAAGTTAATCGGTCTATTTTTTATGTGCAAGAGTAGATACTTATGTTTAACGCTATTTAACTAAAAAGTATGTTTTTACAGTATCAAATAAAGAAATGGTGCACACACATAAGGAGTGGTGCACCATCGTATTATTATATTAAGATCTTATTAAGGATTTGTATGGAGAGCGGTTCCGGAAGAGTGTGCCGTGATTTGTGGGGCATATTGGCTTTGCAGTGTTGCAATACCGGATGCATAGGTTCCTGAATTGTTTACCCATAACTCATATCCGAGCATGTATGTTCCTTTGGGCATACGTGTCACGAACATGGTGGTACAAGCATCGCGATTTTCGCGGTAAAAACAGATACCATCGGAATATATGGGTGCCGGTAGCTGTTCTACGGGTTCGAGACAAGCAGCACGGTCATCGGTTATTGCTACATATTCCATGTCGCGGTTGGCATGTATTATGAGTTGCACTTTCACTCTGTCGCCAACTTTTAAATCGGATGTCTCTTGCCATTGGTTGCCTACTTGTTTGTAGAACCGTTTTTCTATGCTCACGGCTTCACATTTCGCAGCTTTGACATCAGTCATTGAATTCCTGGACTGGCTATATATAGCCCCCCAGGCTGGAGTCATGTCCGATTTGCGTACGACCATTTTATCTCCTGAATGGGATATTCGAGAAATGTCGGTGCGGAAATACCCCAGGATGTCCTCAATCTTTTCAGGAGTGACTGGAGTGCCTGCAATGGTAATCTGTGCCGGTTGAGCTTTGGCAACCCATGTCTGGGAAGTGGAAAGTATTGCGGCAATAACATCACTTGCGGTAGAAGATGTACCCCAATTTCGGGTCTCTTTCTGCAATATAAGCCATTGACGTATAGCATCTACTTCCTTGGCATTAGGCATAAGAGTATGGAATGCCATAAGGGCGTCGGCGGTTACTGACAGTTGTGTCATGCTTCCACCCATAAGATCTCCGACAGATGGCCACCACATTCCTTGAGTGGGGGTAGATTCGGCATATTGACGTAAGGACTCGAGTATTGTTAGGGCGGTGTTGTCATAGCCATGATTGTGAAGCATTATGGCTGCCCGGGCTTTACCTCCGATAGACATGTCACGCCAGCCTTTGATGGTTCGCTGTACCATGAGATTGATTATATTATTCCCGGTGAGCGATGGCGTGAAGTCTTTCCAAAGGTCGCATAGTGTCACGAAATAAGTATAGTCGTTTTTCGGATAGCGTCGGTACTGCTTCTCAACCTCAGTTTGATAGTATGCCATTGCGTTCAACATCATGTTGTATAATGTCTTGTTGTCAGGAAAGTACCCCAAACGGTTAAGACGTCCGAGTGTGTAGAGAACAGCTCCCGTACACCATTGGGATGATTCGGTGCATTGGTCTATCCATGCCCATCCGCCATCACCACGCTGAAGTTTGGTGAGAGTTGCTATGGACTGGGAGTAAACTTGCTTAATCTGATTTTTATCGAATAGCAGAGCAAGACGTTGCATACGCTCGGTGTCGGAGCGTGCATCCATCATCCAGGGAGTTGCCTGCAGCAATATGGTCTTGAGGTCGGCGTTACGCTCAAGCATAGACACGAGAGTGGAATCCGAACGATTGGATTCGGTCCATTCGCGTATGGCATGAGCAATTACCGGATTGCTGCGTAAAATTCCTTCAGCAACCGCTGCGGAGAATATTGCGTCGGCAGCTTCCTGCGCTGATGACGGTTTGCCACTTTGCAAGCCGGGGAGCGCGGTAACCACGTACCAGGTGGGATTGTCACAGAATTGCAGGGTTACGCGTGCATCCCGGGATAACTTGGGCAATTGCATAGTGAATAGCAAAGAGTCTGGCGAAATGTAGAATGGTTGCGTCTCTATAACAGGTGTTATGGAGGGGAGCACAGGTATGAGTGCTTGCTCGCCATCGGCAAATTTATCTGTATGTGCCTTGATTCGGTAACCTATAAACGGAGCGTTTTCCGGTGCATGTACTGTAATGGCGGTGGTAGACGAGCTTCCCGCAGGTATGGAGATTGTTGTATCGGAAGATGCGGTAACGGCAGATGTGCTTGGATCAAACAATTCGATACATACGGCAATATCAGTTTCCGATTCGGAGTTATTTATGACCAAGGCATTGATTATAGCAGAATCGCCGGTGCGCAAGAATCTTGGAAGATTAGGCTGAACCATAACCGGTTTATTCGCTACAATATCGGCAGTAAAATTGTCGGTGATTATCTCCTTGGTATAGGCTAAGGCATTGAACCGCCATGTAGTATTGGCATCAGGAACGCGGAAAGAAAATGAGAGGTGTCCAGAAGCATCGGTAGTGAGCATTGGGCGGAAGAATGCCAGTGGAACTTCGCTTTTTCGATAAGAGAACTTCGTATCCTCCTTAGAGTTCTGTGCCATTCCGCTTTCTCCGCCATCAGAAGTGTTAACTCCGTAACAGGTGACCACTACTTCGGCTAATGAAGCAGACGAATCAAATACCTGTGAATGCTCTACAACGTTAAGAAGCTCATCAGCGGCTTCCTCTTCGGTGCTTTCAGCGACTTTTGCCTCGTCTTTTGCCATGATGCCGGCGGCTTTACCCATAAGCAGCATGTTAGTGCCGCGAATGCGTATAAAATTGCTGTAGAAATTGCGGCCGTAGGTATTGAATTGCGGTACGATGATACTATTGCATCTCAGTCGAGAGTATGAGGTAGAGACATTTGCATATACACTTCCTTGGATGGAGGGGGCATCTATGCTGAACGACGGTAGATAGGTATTACTCGGATTGAATTGCCTGAATTGTGTCTCAAGTGCATCGAGCGCGCTATTGTACATGCTCAATATCATGGCTGATTCCACAGAATTACTATCTGTACCGACAGTCCTGAAAGTCCAGGTTTCCTCAGTACCCGGAATCAAGCGGTCGCGGAACGATTCTGCGATTATTTTCAGCGATTTGATTGAGTTGCGCTTTGTTACCTTTAATTTTAGGTTATGGTTTTTATAATTGTGAGCTACATAAAGAGATATGTTGGCTGCATCGCAATCGTCAGGCAGCTTTATATCCAATTTGTGTAGACCTGCCGGAGATTTAATCCAACGTTGCTCGATTATTCGTTTGTCATCAGAGAGTGTATAAAGCATGTAGGTGTTGCCAAACGACGTTCCATATAACAAAGTTGTGGAATTACCTTTTTCGATAATTATATCATTATATTCCTGCGGAACCCATAAGGGAGATGCGATGGGCGGCATAGTGTCATCCGGACGATATAAGCTTATATAGTCTATACTTACAGAGTCGGATGGTGAGTCGGGCAATGTAAACACCACGCGGTATGTGCCTGAGGGTATCGTACTCCAATTAATGGTTGGGTCATCAGTGTTAAGTGATGATTGATAAATGATATCGTCATCAGATATTATACGGTAATTAACCGAATGGGTTATCGGATTTCCTGCACCATTAAGGACTTTGACGTTAATCTTATGAGGTATTGAAACGTTGATGTCTGATGGAAGTGACGCCAATAACTGCATGGATTGACCGGGACTGAACCGTTTGCTTGTTTGACGGCTTTCGCCGGATAGTGATGTGGCTGTAATCTCAGCTGTGAACAGACCTGTTGGGGCAGGCGAGTTTTCAATCAATTGTTTGGTAAGGACAATATTGAAATTGCCATAGGAGTCGGTGGAGTCCGTAACATTATAGAATGGAACTGAGTTGCTGACTCGCCACCAATAGCGTTCGGCTACAGACAGGTCAAGGGTGATGGGGATACCGGACATTGGGATACCGGAATATGTGCGTACCGTTCCTCGTAAGGTGATATCTCCTTCCGTGGGTGAGCCATTGTCAACTTGGGTGACTTCAACAAAGAATGTGGGTAATTTATAGTCCGATACCATGAATTCTATTGGTTGAAAGAATTCATCGTCAATCTCGGTACTTATCTGATAAGAGCCGGTAAGTTCTCCCTGAGGTATGACGAATGTTCCATGCGTACGTCCGTAGGAATCGGTGGTGGTAATGCAAGTGTCAACCGTAATACCATTTGCGTTACGCATGTAAACTTTTATTTTCTTGTCGTTGCAGAGACGGTGGGCAGTTCCTTTCGACTGGTAGGCAATTATGCTCCATTGTACGGTATCTCCGGGGTGGTATATCGCAAGATCTGAATATCCGGTGGTGAATAATTCCCATTCCGGTCCATCTTCTGCCGCATCATACATGTATTGCCCCATTGAATATCGGTCAGAGCCTTTTATCGCATATACCTGTCCTGAATGGCCTTTATTAAATATATGGAATCCGTTTTTGTCAGTGGTTCCGAGTTTGATTAGTTTAGACTTGGCGGTGCGACTGTTGTCAATAAACATCAATGTGGCATTTTCTATAGGCTGACCAGTCGCAGGGTTGATTGTTATTATTGTGGTCTTGTCAAGTGCCATTCTTCCTACAGCAAGTTGCGTGCATCGTATGCTACGGTATGATTGGCGCGAATTGTTTTTTTTGCCATCAATTTCCGGTACGGCTATGTAGCATCCGTATGAAGGTACGGAAACAGTTATGTTTGTATCGGTTGAGAAGGGGATTTGACCGGTAAATGGGATACGATGTGTCGATACCAATGCCGGAGGTGTTGCAGGATTGAAACGATAGTAGTTGTCGGAGTTATCAAAGGATTCCGGCAGACGATATATTTTTACGGTTACAGCAGTGGTATTGGATGCATTTATCTTGATTTTAAAATCGACAGCTGGTGCGACGATTTGTGGTGATGATATATTTACGCTTTTCTGAGCTAAAGAAGCAATTGTGTTTTTGATGCAATTGATGCGATAGAAATCAGGATAGCGTTTTTCAAACGATTTAAGTTCAGAATATAGCCGCTTGGGCGTAAGAATGGTGTTGGATAACAGGGGATCGTCATCCTCTTCTTGAACGAAAGCGGCACTACTCAGTTCTATAAGTATATCTCCTGAAAATTGGCTGCCGGAATACGTGGCATACAGGTCGTTGAGAAGTTTGAGCCGCTGTTTCTGTGCCTTCTCAGAGAGATTGTAGTAAACACCTTGCGTTATGAAATTGATACGGTCAAGCTCTATTCTAATGAGGGGGGCTATGTCATCCTTGTGGACGCGTAACAGATTTGCATAGATATCAAGTATTTGTTGTGCCTCGGGCGATGCCGGAACAAATGCCGGAGATATAATGAATATGTTGCGCGGTGATAACATCAGCAATGAGAAAATATTACTGAACTGAGATAGGGTCCTACGCAATTTAATTGACTCGTTGGCAACGAAATCATAAAGGGTAGGGTAGTAGATTAGTGTTTCACGGTCGGCTGTTATGATGTCAGTATAATCAGCGAGTGATGCGGATTGCAGTTCCCGGGCATTGCGTAGGGCTTCAGTGCATAGTGAGCTTATGACATGACGGAATTGTTCGCCGCTCCATTCGGTATAATCAGTGGGTAATGGAGTGAGTGGTTGCAGTCGAGTGTCAAATTTATATTTATTGGCAGAATATATGCTTTGGTATATTTGGGCAGTGAGGATGTTGAGCAGCGCTTTGGTGCGTTCATACTTTTCTTCAGCCTGAACTTGTTTGATACGCTCAAGCGTCGACGGCAGGCTATCGACAGTAATGGCACTCTGTGCTAATGTTAGGTCTATCAAAGCCCGCACCACTGCTTGTCCGTCGGATTTTTTTAGAGCTGTAGCGAGATTTATCTCTGCCTGTGCCGAAACCTTTTTTGGAAAAGCAAAGTCAGGCTCGGAGATGGCATTTGCCGCGTTCATACCCATAGTGCAGAATAATGAAGTTAGTAAAGTGATAAGGAATAATCCTTTTAGATTATAAATTTTCATAATGCAATGAGTGTGTTGTTTTCGTTGTGAGTTACTCCTAATATAAATGATAAAGCGACATAAAGAGTTCAATTGCCGCCGTATATGGAGGCTATGATGTCTTTATGTCGCCTGATGGGATAGGTGGCGACGTTTATTTGGCTCCTTTTTGTCTCTTGTTGTGTCGGTGCTGTTTCATCAGCTCCTTATTCCACTTTCGTTCGGCTGATTTAATTTTAAATAGCTGCTGTTTGGAAAGTATGGATTTGAATTGATTGAAATAGCGCATTTCTATGGCATTTTCTTTACCACGGAATTCATATACGGCTTCAGCTGCCTTTTCGTATTCTACGTCGCTGGCATTGGACTTATTTGTTACTTCTTTTTCCAGGCGTCGGGTCTCAGCCGCGAGTTTTCCGGTTTCCGCGCACATGGATTTATAAAGTTGAATGAATTTTGCCGATTGTTCGTCGGATAATTTAATGTCTTTTGCCACAAATTCAGCTTTGGCTTGCGTCATTTCCTGCATCCATTGGCGATGACGTGCGGTGTCTTCGTGTTTCTGTGCGTGGGTGGTCGTCAATGCCGACAATATTAATGTGATGGCTATGAGTATATGTTTCATATTTCGTATATCTAAATGGTGTTGGTACGCTATGGGTCATTCTTGTTCGGACAACATGTCCGAGGGGTTGAATCCTTGGTCGTACAAATCATCGTACAAGTCAGTTTCGTCTATTTCTCGGGCGCAATAGTCATTGAAGAATGAGTCGTTGTTGAGGGCACTGACAAGTACCGGATTATTGCCGATGGATAGGTCTGATTGCGGGCGCATGAGGTCAAATGTTTTCATCATGCACCATACGCCCAAGAACATGGCAGCCATATAGACATAAGGCCTTACTTTCTGCCAGAAAGTGCGTGGCATGACGTTGGGTTTTTCCCATGGTTGCTCCGGGAGTGTTTGTGCCATGCGTGCGGCAAAGTCACTGAAGTATCCTTCAGGAACAGTCATGCCGGACTGGCGGTCAATTTCGGAGAGTATATCTTGATTTTTCATAAGGTTGAAAAGTCGTTGATTCGTATTTGTTTTATTAGACTGATTACGATTGTATAGGTTTAATCGTTGTTCTCAAAATATTCTTCGATTTTTTTTACTGCAAGGTGATAGGATGCTTTTAACGCGCCGACTGACGTGCCAAGAATCTCTGACATCTGTTCGTATTTCATTTCGTCGTAGTACCGCATGTTGAATACCAACCGTTGTTTTTCCGGAAGTGTAGCTATGGCTTTGCGTAACTTCAGGCGCAGTTCATCACCGTCGATATTGGTGTCGGCCTCTATGGCGTGAATCAGATGTGTCGATTCATCGTCAAGCGAAAGATTGGTGCGCTTGCGTTCACGTTCAAGAAAAGAAAGACTTTCATTGATTGCAATCTTATATAACCATGTGGAAAGCTTTGCCGCGCCACGAAAGTTCTCGATTGAAGTCCATGCCTTCATGAACGTATTCTGTAAAAGATCGTTGGCATCGTCATGATTGGGTACCATACGGCGAATCTGCCAATAGAGAGGCTCGGAGTAGCGGGCTATCACCTCTTCAAAGGCTTTTCGGCATGTGGCTGGATTCTGTAAGCGTGCCACGAGTTCTATATCGTCCGTATTTGTATTCGATTCCATTGGAATAATTATTTCAAACGTAAAGATAACCAAACTTTTGCACACTCGGCTTAAAAAGGTTCATAAAAAATGTTGACGGTTATAACCGATGGAATTAAAACAGTATCTTTGTTAGGAATATCTATAATGCAAATTATGAAAAGAATCAGTGCGGTTATATTGTCAGTATGTATGCCGGTATTGTTGTTTGGTAGCCGGAGTCGTTTGTTCAATACATCGGTAGTTTTCGATATGCTTTGCAGCATTCAATATTTCGATGATATAAAAGATGCGCCGGAATTTAAGCCATTGGCATCCGATATGAACTTTATGCGAAATCTTGAAATCGTAAACAACAAGGCAAAAGCTTCACGTCTATGCAATCTGTATGCGCAATTGCATGGTAATCGGTATGATGTAGATGAGTGCTTGAGCTTACTTTCTAATATCAATCAATATGCCGATAGTGTTGCTTGGGCTGCTGAAATCCTGGATGTTTCATCTGAGATGACCCAAGTGCTGCAATCGTTGGTGGAAGCCGGTTATCCGCAGTATTGGCGTGATTCAATATATCCAAAGTTAATGGAGCGAATAGATGCTTATCCGGTCGATGATAAGATGATAGGGACAATAGACAGGACCATATCTGAGTTCTCCGGAGATGAGAAGTTGTCTGTGGCAGAATCTAATATCTACATACTGAATATAAAAAATGCATTCAATCTTGCTGATGAATCATTTTGTTGCACACCATTGATTCTTGACCCGGAGATTGAAAAGCAGTTGCGATTGAGTTTCGTTAATATTTATGTACATGAGAATCTGCATAAACTCCATATCTCGGATTCGCTGATGCGTAAGCTTGAAAATTTACTTATGCATGATGACTTTTATGCTGCAAACGAATCAATAGCCCGGAAACATAATGAGGGTGGTAATGAGGCGTTTGTGGTAGCGGCAGAGGTCTTTCTATCCCGTAAGTTGGGACTTAGGGATGATAAAAGCGTGTGCGATGAATTATCGGAATATGTCGATGGCAGTCTGGTGCTTGCACCTATAATGTATGTGAATTTGGAACGTAAATATCCGGATGAGACGCTTAATGACTTTATATTGAGATTGTTTGACGAGGGAGTTATACGTGCCGGAGATGTTGAGCGGCAGTACAATGATGCAATGGCTATAATTAAAGCACGATTGGTGGCTGATGGTAATATGTCTATTGTATCGCAAAAGCCATTGGTATGCAGTCCGTTTGAATATTCACCGGCTCCGTCACCGAATGTATGGCAGGTGTTGGGGAAAGTTATTCTTGAGAGTACGCGTGAGTACTTATCCACATATTGAATAGTGATGGAAAATTCAAGACAAATTTGAGATTTCGCAACATTACCGAAACGAGTTTTGTTAATGGGATATGGAATTTAGTTATAGTTTCGATACGATAATGGTGGCGCTGGGATTAACCTTGGTTGCCGGCATGTCGACAGGCATAGGGTCGCTTATGGCATTTGTGACACGCAGTACCAATAAAAAATTTTTATCTTGGGCGCTGGGGCTGTCGGCAGGTGTAATGGTTTATGTCTCATTTATGGAGCTACTGCCAACCGCCATATCTGATATGGGAGCTATAGTGGCGGGAAAAACGGGAATGGTGTATGTAATCTTAGCGTTTTTTGCGGGTATAGGTCTGATAGCGTTGATTGACTATCTTGTGCCTGAGGATGAGAATCCTCATGAGGTGCATACTGTGGAACAGGTGGCAATTGCAAACTCCGGCGGCGGTATGCGACGTACCGGCATGATGCTTGCGCTTGCCATAGCCATTCATAACTTTCCCGAAGGTATAGCCACATTCGTTGCGGGTATGGATGGGCTTGATGTGGCATTACCTATAGTCGTGGCTATCGCCATACATAACATACCGGAGGGGATTGCGGTGTCCGTTCCTATATATCATGCTACCGGAAACAGGCAGAAGGCTTTGCTGTGGTCGTTATTGTCAGGTCTTGCGGAGCCATTGGGGGCTTTGTTTGCCATTGCTTTCATCATGCCATTCTGGACTCCGATGGTCAATTCTCTGATACTTGCCGCAGTCTCAGGTATTATGGTCTACATATCATTTGATGAGTTGCTACCCGGTTCGGAGCGATACGGCCACCACCATCTTGCAATCATAGGTGTGATTGGTGGTATGGCTTTTATGGCAGTGTCACTTCTGCTCTTTTGAACTGTCGGGTGAGAATAGAAGTTCACGGTCTTTGGTTATTGCCTGATTGGCAATGGTGGCAGGTATAAACTTCCAGTTGTCGGCAACTTCCGGACGGATAGTACCGTTGCGCTCGATTTCTTTTAGCAGGTAATAACGTAAATCTTTATCGGTGGCACTTACGATGCGCTTCTTCAGTTCATCAGCATTGATTCCGGCACCTTTGGTAAGATGGTCTCCGCCCCCGTTACCGCGATATGAGTTTACTGCTACCCGGTATGTTTTGTGCAAATCAAACGGTTCGCCGGACTCCATGGATATGATGTTTATCTTCTCACCTTTCGGCTTGGTGACATCCACGGTATAACGTATGCCGGCAGCAGAATCGAAGTTGTATGACGGATTACGCAGCCGATTGTTTTTCTTATCCGGATTCTCCGCTGCAAAATCAATCAGGTGCTTATTGGTATCTGTGATTTGTCGTGTCCATAAAGAATATGATTCTTCAAGGTAGTCTTTTATTTCCTGTCCGGTAAGTTCCATCACGTACAGCATGTTCTCATATTTATATAAGGTGAACATGTCGCTTACTTTAACATCACCTTTGGCAATGACGGCGTCGAACGACAGGGGAGCGGCAAAAGAGATATCGGCACCTGAAATCTGTAGCTGAAGTTTATGCAGAAGAGTCATGAACGACGATGGTCCGAAGAATGCATCGCGTGTGGATAATGTGTCGGTGGCGTAACCTATGGGACGTGATACAAACTCCAAAATCTTTTCGCTTTGAGTTGAGAAAGTTTCAAGATATTCTTCCGACGGCTCAATGTTGGAGATGTCAACTAATGTTGCGGAAACATCCTTTCCGGTCATATTGCCGTGTTCATCGAATGTGATGCAGAGGTCGGCAAGCCCCAATGCATTGGCATTGTTCGCCGGATTTATTACGGTTACTTTATGACCGTCGGGGGATGTTACGACGTCATGATATCTCTGGTGGTCGTGTCCCATGAGGATAATATCGAATCCGTCGACATTTTGGGCTACCGCCTTTGATGCATTTTCTTTATATATGCCTGTCATGCGGGATGCATCATGACCGGAATGGAACATACCTACAATCACATGCGGATTATCACGTTCCTTTATAATCGGAATCCAATGACGAGCCGCCGTTTCCATGTCCTCGAACTCAAGTCCCGACCAAATCGTTTCCGGTAGCCAAGCAGGTATGGCGGGAGTGAGAAGCCCGAGTATAGCAATTTTCACCCCATTGCGCTCTATGATGGTGTATGGTTTCAGATACGGTTGACCAGTGGCAGTGTCGATAACATTTGCTCCCAGTACCGGTATCGAGCTTTGTGCAATCCATCGGTCGTAGACAGAGTGTCCCGTTTCCACATCATGGTTGCCTATGGTCGCGGCATCGTAGCCCATGAAGCTATAAATTTCCGGTACTATATGTGGTGATACGGTGTCAATGTAGTTATAGTAATATACAGTAGGCTGACCTTGCAATATGTCGCCATTGTCAAGCAGTATCACATTTTCTTTGCCGAAACTATGCCTGAGTGAATCCACTGCTGTGGCGACACGCGCCATGCTGCCGCTCCATGGGGATAGTGTAATGAAATTGAACGGAAAGAAATTGCCATGCACATCGGTAGTGTAGGCGAGTTTTATGTTTACGGTTCGATGTTCGTTGGCTGCTGCTGGCATCAGTATGGATATGGCGGAAATGAATATGCCTATACGGGCTATTAGTTTCATTGTGGATTGTTATTTATTCTGTGGGACATAGATACATTGTATCTGACCTATCTTCAGTTTACCTATGAGTTTGAGTGGAATGTGTGGGTAATCGGTGGAAAGCCAGGCTTCGATGGGCTCGGATGTTTTCTTTTTACCCTCAGAGGTGAATGTAAATGTTATCTTGAAGGTTTCGTATTTCCTGTCGTCGAGTTTTATGGATTGGGTTCCATGATAGGTGATGTTTAACAGCTCCTTGCGTTTGCCGGAAAAGATATTGACTGTCTTTGTCGCCCCCGATTTCATAGTGTTAAAGTCGAGGGAGCGCAAATAATAGAATGAACTCACCATGTCAACGGCAAATCCTTGGGCTTGCAGCGAGGTAGTGGACACATTTGTGTTTGATGACTTCTTTCCACGTCTGTAACGTGTGCATTCGGCAGAATAGGTATTGCCGCTACGGGAAAACTTTACTATGTCGTGAGCGAATTTGCCATCTTCATGCGCTATGCGCTCGTATATGACCGGGGAGAGGTCGTTCATACGCATAGTGGTCTTCAGGGTGTCGCGCAGTTTGTAGAATTTATCAGCCCACGCCTCGGAACGGGCATATAGTGTGGCATGATATTGGCGTCCGGAGTTGCGCAGCACCAATGTGGCGCGTCCGGCTTGTTTATGAATCAATCCCCACTTGTACAGAACTTTGTAATTAAGTGTCTCGTTGGGGAATGCCACGGCTGATGCTTTGGACAACGGTAATGCCAAAGTGATTGCCATGAATATGAGGAGTGAGCGTAGCAGTTGCATTGGGGATGTCAAATGGTCAGTGTCGTAATTTTAATTCAAGAAACGGGAGTGCGTCGCGGGTAGATTGTTCGATGCGCTTATTTCGCCAGCATTTGCGGCATACGGCTATATAACGGTCGTCGCCACCAATCTCGACTTGCGCGCCTTCCTCTACAAAATCGCCCTTGTTGTCGATACGGGCATTGATGATGGTCTTTCGGCCGCAATTGCATGTCGATTTTATTTCATCAATAGTATCCGCCACCTCAAAAAGACGTCGGGAACCTTCAAACAAATGGCTTTGGAAATCTGTTCGGAGACCGTAACATATTACGTTGCTACCGAAATCGTCGACAATACGTGCAAGTTGGTCAACCTGCTCCGGAGAAAGGAACTGGGCCTCATCAACCAAAAACCAATCAATGATGGTCATGCTTTCCTCAAAAAGGGATTCGGCAAGAGCGTACAGGTCGGTATCGGTGTATATCCATTTGCATTCACGCTCGATGCCGATACGGGATTTTATCACATTGCTTTTGTCGCGAGTATCAATAATCGGTTTGAGACATACGTAACGCATTCCACGTTCTTCGAAGTTGTATGCTTGAGTGAGGAGCAGGGCTGTTTTCGCAGAACCCATTGTTCCGTATCGGAAATATAGTTTGCCTTTGCGGTTCATTGTCGGTAGTTATTTCAGGTTAGTGCCGGATTTTCGGTAGTTGTAATATTTACAAAGATAGTAACAATATCAGTAGGGGAATCAAAATGTAGATAAAACAGTGTTAATTTTTGTCCTGTCCGCGCAGGCGCATTTTGATAAACCGCTTGGTTTGGTCGGTTACGGCATAGAGACGGGAGGCGCGTACTCCTGCGACCCAAATGATGTTGCCATCATAGACCGCAATAGGTATGGCGGCTTTGCGGTCAACCGGAATCTTGGCATCGGAGAAAATATCGCTGAGTTTACGTCGACCATGCATGCCGAAGGGTAACAAAGTATCGCCATGCTGCCATGTCCGTACTTGCACGGCGGATATATCCAATGCGTCGGCATCAAAATAGGCCACCGAAGCATCACGCCCGGGTTGAAATTCAGATATGTCGTGAATGGATATTTCAAACAGTGTATCAAGTGATAACGGAACTGATCCGTGTGTATGTTTGACGTATCGAATCGAACCACGATCTAAAATCATCTGTCCGTCTGTCACATTAAACCGCTTGCCGGATTCGTGGGCAGATGAAATGATATTGTCGATCTGCGTAGATGTGGCTCCGTATGGCTTGAGCCATTCGTACAATAATAGATGTGCGTGCGGTTCACGGTCCAAAAGACGTGTAAGGTCTATAGAGCTGTCGGGATGCGTGTATATCGCACGCTTTTCATCGATGCATTGCCGGTAGAATGCTTCGTTTTGCGAAAGAATGTCCAATGAGTGTCTGAAAGCATCGTCGGCTCCAGGGAATTGCTGCCGGATACAGGGCATGATGATATTGCGTATGCGGTTGCGCAGATATGTGGATTCGAGGTTGGTGCTATCTGTCACAAACGGAATGTGGCGGTCGTGAAGATATTGCTCAATCTCGTGGCGATAGCATTGGAGCATAGGACGAATGATGTGGCGGTCGTTGTGCGGGAGCATACCGCGGACTCCCGTAATGCCACATCCACGCAGCAGATTCAGCAGCATGGTTTCTGTATTGTCATCGGCATGATGGGCGACAGCTATGGATTGTGCACCAAGGGTGGTGCGTAATTTCTCAAACCATTCGTAGCGCAAATCGCGACAAGCCATCTCTACGGATATGGAGTCGGTCGCCTGACGACAATGAGCACTAACATCGAAATGCGTCAAATGGAATTCGGCACCAAAAAGCGATGAAATCTCCCTTGCGTGAGCTTCATCGCGGTCGCTTTCGCTACCCCGAAGATGAAAATTGCAATGCGCGGCAACACATTTGTAGCCCAATGAAGTCAGCACCGCCAATAAAGCAACGGAGTCGGCACCACCACTTAAGGCTACTATAACGGGGGTACCTACATCGGGTATGAGACTGTGGCGGTGTATGTAGCCGCTTATGTTATGTTCGAGCGGATGCATTAGTTGCCGGCGCCTTTAAAGGTAACGGTGCGGTTGTAGACGAAGTTGGCAAGAGTGTACACGACCATTCCTATCAATGTAGCCAATCCGTAACCGCTCATGGTGAATCCCAAGAGGTGCAACTGTATGTCGCCTAAGGGAGTCTGTTCGGTGAGCAGCCATGTGGCAGCGAACTGGAATGCGTAACACAACAGGAATCCGATGATGAATTTCACTCCTTCAGACAGGACGCCACTACCGGATTTGAATACCCATAACTTATTCCATACAAAAGAATTTACAAATCCGGCTACATACCCGATGGCATTTGATACCCATGGGTTTATGCCGAAGATGCTCTTGCATAGGAATATGAGCACCAGTGTGATGAGTGTATTCATCACTCCTACACACGCATAGCGCAGAAATTGTGTTACAACCAGACGCTGTTCAGGGGATAGGGTTCTCATGGCGAGTTATCTGATAATGATTATTGGATTCGGTTAGGTGTTTGCGAGGATGTTATTCTTTGTTTCGCGAGTAATGGCGGCATACATGAGTGAGTCCGCAATTGAGACAATCGGGTCTACGTGCCTTACATACATACCGTCCGTGCAATATGAGCCAATGGTGAGCCTTGGGAATGAGTTCCTCGGGGATGTGGCTCACAAGCATCTTTTCAGTCTGCAACGGATTCTTACTGCCGGTGGTAAGCCCAATGCGCTCGCTGACGCGGAATACGTGAGTGTCAACAGCCATGGCTGCCTTATTGAATACTACGGAAAGTATTACGTTGGCGGTCTTGCGCCCCACTCCAGGTATGGTGAGCAGGGAATCGATGTCGGATGGCACTTCGCCGCCGTATCGCTCAACAAGAGTCTTTGCCATTCCAAGCAGATTGCGAGCCTTGTTATTGGGGTATGATACCGAGCGTATGTACCCGAAAATTTCATCGACAGATGATGCTGCCATAGTTTCCGGGGTGGGAAAGGCTTCGAAAAGTGCCGGGGTTATGAGGTTAATACGCTTGTCGGTGCATTGCGCGGAAAGAATCACTGCAACCAAAAGTTGATATGGGTTGCTGTAGTGCAATTCCGTCTCGGCTACAGGCATAGCCTGCCGGAACCATTCGATTACTTTGTTGTAGCGCTCTTTGACCGTCATTGGATAGTATTACAGGTGTTTCAATAATTTGTCAGTTGCTAACATGGCTAATGCACATGCTCCCAGTCCGCCCAAAATGGATACCGAGATGTAGGTGAGGGATTGCATATACATGCCGTCTCTCATCATCATGAGCGGATGCAATGAGAATGCGGAGAATGTGGTGAATCCTCCCAACAGACCGGTTATCAGGAATTTTGACCATCCGTCATTGGCGTGGTAGTGCAATAGTATAGTCCATATAATGCCAATTAAGAAGCATCCGGCGATGTTAATCACGACTGTATGGAACATCCGGTTTTCAAATAGTCCAATATGCTCCATGGCATATCTGCCGACACATCCTAATGCGCCTCCAGCCGCAACCAATGCAATGTCGGTGGCATTTACTGACATGGGAGGTTATCGTGCGCTTTGGAATTCTTCGAGGAACCGGCGGTCGTTTTCGGAGAACATGCGGAGGTCCTTAACCTGATATTTCAAGTTAGTTATGCGCTCCACGCCCATTCCAAGAGCAAAACCGCTATATACCTTGGAGTCAATGCCACAAGCGTCGAGCACGTTGGGATCGACCATGCCGCACCCGAGGATTTCCACCCAGCCGGTGTGTTTACAGAAGGAGCATCCTTTGCCACCGCACAGATTACATGATATGTCCATCTCGGCAGATGGTTCGGTGAAGGGGAAGTAACTGGGACGCAGGCGAATCTTTGTCTCAGGACCGAACATCTCGCGTGCAAAGTAGAGGAGCGTCTGTTTCAAATCGGCAAATGAAACATTTTTATCAACATATAAAGCTTCTACCTGATGGAAGAAACAGTGCGCACGGGCTGATATGGCTTCGTTGCGATACACACGTCCGGGGCATATAATGCGAATCGGCGGCTGAGTGTGTTCCATGACACGGCTCTGCACTGAAGAGGTGTGTGTACGCAGCAGAACGTCGGGGTTGCGTTGGATGAAGAAGGTGTCCTGCATGTCACGCGCAGGGTGATCGGCTGCGAAGTTGAGTGAGGAGAATACGTGCCAGTCGTCTTCAATTTCGGGGCCTTCAGCCACGGTAAATCCAAGGCGTGAGAATATTGATATGATGTCGTTGCGCACAATTGATAGCGGGTGACGGCTTCCAAGCGGCATCATAGCCGGTGTGCGGGTCAGGTCGAGTGAGCTATCTATAGTGTCAACGCTTTCCAGGGATTCCTTGAGCGAGTTTATTTTGTCAGTGGCAAGATTCTTCAGTTCATTGAGTGCTTGTCCGATAGCTCGTTTCTGGTCGGCCGGGACATTGCGGAAATCATTGAACAGGAGTGACACTTCACCTTTTTTGCTAAGATATTTGATGCGGAGCGCCTCAACCTGTGCCAAGTCGGTAGCTGTGAGGTTTGAAATGTCCGCTTTTAGCTGATTAATCTTTTCAATCATTATGTTGAGTGGTTTATTATATTCTTATCTTTTGCAAAATTACAAAAAATACTCAAATACTGATTGCTGCATGTGGTAAAAAAGGGACTTGATTTGGAGTGTTTTTTTATGGAAGTATGTCAATGTGCTCTTGCCAGTTCAATTAGGAATGAGGAATGTTTGTGGGTTGTGGCGGGGGAGGGATATTCGACCCTTGACTGGGTCGTCATGTAGGGTATGGTCGTGGACCGTGGGTTTCACCCACGGCTACCATATTGAAT
>OFGI01000048.1_pt1 | contig 118229 bp, 99 predicted proteins | sample 1521751 | NCBI WGS metagenome assembly OFGI01 (sample SAMEA3504115, study PRJEB24116) | mouse gut metagenome | biome: mouse gut; feature: mouse-associated habitat; material: faeces | place: Denmark | collected 2011
AATTGAATTTCAATAATTTCAAAGTACTCTTATGCTTTTTTAGTGGACACTAATGGGGAATTATGGCAAGAGATAATAATGGCAAGCGCAATAAGCGCACAAGTTTATGGCTCCTTTTCGGAGTCGGTGTCCTTATACTGCTGCTCCTGGTATGGCTGACTATAGCTGATTTTTGGGGCGACACGGATGTGGCGGCTTTCATACCGTTGCCCGTATAAGGTTTGATGCGTTGTGGGCGCCCTTTGTGAACCACGGTTAAAGATGGATTAAAAATAATGAGGCAGGGCGAGACAGCATTTGTTGTCTCGCCCTGCTTTTATGCGTGGCGCCATGGGATATGATGGCGGTGTCCAGGCTTTGTTATTCGGCTACTACTTCGAAAGGAATTTCAACCGACACTTCCTTGTGGAGGTTGATTTTCGCGGTGTATTTGCCGAGTTCCTTAACGGATTCCTTGAGCACGATGATTTTGCGGTCGATGTTGTGGCCGAGTTTTTCAAGTGCTTCAGCAATCTGGATGTTGTTTACAGAACCGAAGATGGTGCCGGTTGCCGATGCTTTCGCACCGATAGTCAGGGCAACATCGGCAAGCGAGGCTGCAACGGCCTCTGCGTCGGCCTTGATTTTCGCGAGCTTGTGGGCGCGCTGGCGCTGGTTTTCCTCAAGCTGTTTGAGGTTTGAGGAGTTGGCGATAACGGCTTTTCCCTGCGGGATGAGGTAGTTGCGGCCGTAACCGTCTTTTACTTCAACGACATCGTCCTTGTAGCCAAGGTTCTGGACGTCTTCTTTTAATATAATTTTCATAATTGGGTGTCAGTGTTAGCAGATTGATTATTTCATCAAGTCGGTCACGAAGGGGAGGAGGGCCAGGTGGCGTGCACGCTTAACAGCCTGGGCAACGCGGCGCTGGAACTTCAGCGATGTGCCGGTGATTCGACGGGGAAGGATTTTGCCCTGTTCGTTGAGGAACTTCTTGAGGAATTCGGGATCCTTATAGTCGATGTACTTGATGCCGCTGCGTTTGAAACGGCAGTATTTTTTCTTTTTTACATCCACTGACAGCGGAGTGAGGTAACGGATTTCGGATTGGGTCTGTGCCATGGTTTAGTCCTCCTTGTTTTCTACGGTTTCTTCTTTGGGTGCGTTGGCTTTGGCTGCTTTGAGGTTGCGGCGCTTTGCTGCATACTCTGCTGCGTACTTGTCGTTGCGGAACACGAGGAAGCGAATCACGCGCTCGTCGCGACGGAAAGCTGTTTCAAGCTTCTTGACGAGTGTGGGGTCACCGTCGAATTCAACGAGCGAATAGAACCCGGTTGACTTTTTCTGGATGGGATAAGCGAGCTTGCGCAGACCCCAGATTTCTTCGTTCACGATTGTTGCACCGTTGTCGGTGAGCACTTTGGTGAACTTTTCTACCGCTTCCTTCATCTGGGCGTCAGATAAAACGGGAGTTAAAATGAAAACGGTTTCGTAGTGGTTCATTTGTAACTGAATGTTATTTAATGATTTAATAAAAGGCCGTTTGGCGCCGGCGCCAATGCGCTGCGTCAAACGGCTGCAAAGTTAGTGATTTTTCCTTTAGCGGCAAAATCCTGCGGCGGTTAATTTGCTATAAAACTGCCAAGTGCGACCGGCATGGCGGGTTGGCAGCTGTATGCCCTTGCGAACTGCCTTATCAGAATCAGGGTTGATTTGCGCGGGGAGGCCGGGTTGCGTCTGGGGCGGGTGCAGGGTTCGGTGCCGTTGTTTTTTGACGGGGTAGAGACATTCTTCATAGGCACGTAGATGCGGCGTGAGCCGTTAGCGGTTAGTTTTTAAGTTGTTAATGCTGGATGAGTCTGTTGTTTGGGATTAATCTTCTATAACTCATGTATATAACGCTCCTGTGGGCAGATTATTTTGCGGCGTGTGGAAAATTTGTCGCAGAGTGTGCGTTGGCGGTGCGTGCTAACGCTTGCTGTTGCGTATTATTGTGCGGCAAAAGGATAAAAACGTTAAAAACAATTGCCGGGGCTTGGTTGTTACAGGGGATTTTCTTACCTTTGCATTAAGCATCGGCCGGACAGCCGGCGGATGCCGGTAACCATTTTAACCTGAGTTTATCCCCGTCGGGGCATTCGTGCCCACGGGCGTTAACAAAACCCTTTCTGCCTATAGATTACCTCTACTTAATCTTAACCCACATTTACTACACAATGCAGAAGATGACACGGCTTGCCGACGAAAAGCTGGTGGCCGCTTACGCAAACGGTGACAACGCCGCCTTCGACACACTGCTCCGCAGGCATCAGAACCGCGTGTTTACCTATATATTGAATATCGTAAAGAACAAGGACGTGGCCGATGACGTGTTTCAGGAAACCTTCGTCAAGGCAATCATGACCATACGCCAGGGGCGCTACACCGATGCCGGGAAGTTCTCGGCCTGGATTACGCGTATCGCCCACAACCTTATTATCGACTATTTCCGTCAGGAGAAGAGCGAGAACACGGTTTCGGTCGACAACGAGGATACCGACGTGCTCAACCGTCGCGACCTGAGCGAGGAAAACATAGAGGACGTGATGGTTACGGGGCAGATCAACACCGACGTGCGCCGCATCATGGACTCCCTTCCCGATTCGCAGCGCGAGGTGCTCGACATGCGCTTCTACCGCAATATGAGCTTCAAGGAGATTGCCGAGGCCACCGGTGTCAGCATCAACACCGCCCTTGGCCGCATGCGTTACGCGGTGCTCAACATGCGCCGCATCGCCTCCGACAAAAATATAGTGCTCACCCGCTGAGCCTGGCGCGTTGCAGGCATGTTATGAGCCCGGTTTATGTGTTGACGGGTTCCTTATGCAAAATTTCAACTAGATAGGGGAGGTAGGTCATTGTGTTTCTGCGCTTCCTCTCCCCGCACAGGCAGGCTGGACTTTATTTCAGGCGACATGCCAAATATATGATTTGACATGTTGCCTTTTCTGTGCCGGATGCAGGGAGCCGCCCAGTTTGACGGGTTTCCGTTTAAATGCAATTCGGGTGATGCTGCTTTCCCTTTGGCGCCCTGCTTATGTTTTGGATTTAAGCCCGCTCTGAAGAAAATTTAAAGAAAACGGGTAGCGGATTGGGCGGGTATCGGGGATTTTTCTTACTTTTGTAAAAATTTGGATAAGTATGGCCGGCGAGCTTCAGCAAACCATTGACCGCATAAATGCCAAAACCCAGATATTGTTGGACCGTTATGCTTTAATCAGGCAGCAGCGGCAGCAGGCTGTGGGGCGGATACGTGAGCTGGAAGCGGAGGTCGGAAGCCTCAGGGCGGAGAACGAAAGACTGCGCACCGAGGTGGAATTCCTCAAAATCGCCACTACCCTAACCCCGTCGCGGGGTGATGTGGCCCGTTCGCGGGCGCTGCTTACCGAATTGTTGCGGGAAATCGACAAGTGCATCACGGAGCTTAACGAATGAACCCGGAAGCGGCCGTATGACATACGGTGACTCTCTCTCCCTCTCAGGGCGCATATGGCTTGACCATGCTTTCAATCCGGGGGCTTCCGGCCCTGTTGATGACACTATGAATGATAAACTGAATATAACGATACGCATTGCAAATCAGGCTCCGATTCCGTTGTCCATCAAACGGGAGGATGAAGAGGTGATTCGCACGGCGGAATATAACGTCAACCGCCTTTGGAATTCGTGGAGCACGAAATTCAAAAGCAAGTCGTCGACAGAGGTCCTGGCGATGGTGGCGTTCAGGTTTGCAGAGCTGTTTTTCACTCAAAACGCGGCCGTGCAAAGCGCTGCCGACATGTTGGGGGCTTTCGAGTCGCGTCTCGACGAGATCCTGCTCGACGTGGGCGACCCTGAAAAGGATTTGTAAACCTGTCTCATCCCCATTGTGGCGGGGTGAGGCGTTTGATTTGAGAATTGTTTTCCCGCGCTGAATCCGGTCTGACGGCCGGAGGCAACGGCTTCACCCCTGCCGGAGGCAGGTGGTTATCGCCGTGTCCTCCTTGTTGCCAGATGCAGGTTCGGGCGCGTTTTTTATTTTAACCTTAACAAACAACTATAACCCTAAACAATGAATTTCATTATCTATTTGGCGATAGCCGTTGTGGCACTTGCCGTGGGTGCGTTTGCAACCATCGCGGTGCAGAAGTCAATGGCACGCAGCCGTGCAAAAACGATTCTCGACGAAGCCGCCCGTGAAGCGGAAGTGATACGTCAGAAGGAGCTTCTCAAAGGCCGTGAAGAGGGCATCAAGATAAAGGATGAGGCTGAAAAGCAAGCCAACCAGCGCCTTGGCCGCGTGCAGTCGGCGGAAGCAAAGATGAAGCAGCGTGAAATGCAGCTCAACCAGCAGCAGAGCGAGAACCAGCGCCAGCGCAACGAACTCGACGCGGTGCGCCAGCGCCTCAACGCCGAGGAATCGGTAATCGAGACCCGCAAGGAGGAACTGGACAAGCTGAAACGTGTGGCGCAGGACACATTGGAACATATCTCCGGCCTTTCGTCGGAGGAAGCCAGGGAAAAACTTGTAGAATCGCTCAAGGATGAGGCCAAGACGGCTGCCGCCCAGTATATCAACGAAATTATGGACGAGGCCAAGATGACAGCCAACAAGGAGGCAAAGCGTATCGTAATCCAGTCGATACAGCGTGTCGCCACCGAGGCCGCCATTGAAAACTCCGTAACCGTGTTCCATATCGATTCCGATGAAATCAAGGGGCGCATAATCGGGCGCGAAGGCCGTAACATCCGTGCCCTCGAAGCCGCTACCGGGATTGAAATCATAGTCGACGACACCCCCGAGGCAATCGTGCTGTCGGGCTTCGACCCTGTGCGCCGCGAAATCGCCCGCCTGGCCCTTCACCAGCTTGTGGCCGACGGCCGCATTCACCCCGCCCGAATCGAGGAGGTTGTCAACAAGGTGCGCAAACAGATTGAGGAGGAGATTGTGGAAACTGGTAAGCGCACAGCTATCGACCTGGGTATCCACGGCCTGCACCCCGACCTTATCCGCATGATCGGTAAGATGAAATATCGTTCGAGCTACGGTCAGAACCTTCTGCAGCATGCACGCGAAACCGCCAACCTCTGCGCCATTATGGCATCCGAACTTGGGTTGAACCCGAAGAAGGCCCGCCGTGCCGGGTTGTTGCACGACATAGGCAAAGTGCCTGACGAGGAACCCGAACTGCCGCACGCAATCCTCGGCATGAAGATTGCCGAACGCTGCAAGGAGAAACCTGAAATATGCAACGCCATAGGCGCGCACCACGACGAGGTGGAACAGACAACGCTGCTTGCCCCCATCGTGCAGGTGTGCGATGCCATTTCGGGCGCCCGTCCCGGCGCCCGCCGTGAAATAGTGGAAGCCTATATCAAGCGTCTCAACGACCTCGAACAGCTCGCCCTGTCGTATCCCGGCGTAATAAAGACCTATGCCATCCAGGCCGGCCGCGAGTTGCGTGTAATCGTTGGTGCCGATAAAATCGACGATGCCGAAACCGAAAGCCTGTCGAATGAAATCGCAAAGCGCATACAGGACGAAATGACATATCCCGGACAGGTGAAAATCACCGTTATCCGCGAAACTCGTGCCGTAAGCTTCGCCAAATAACAATCGCTTAAAAACGAACTCTTAATGTCTCAGAAAGAGGAACCAATAAACAAGGATTGTTGTGGCGGCGGATGTGCCGGCTGTCCCCGTAAGGGTGACGGCAAGGGCGACTGCGACAACTGCGGGGGCTGTGCCGAGGGTGCCTGCAACCGTGGTGAAGGTAGTTGCGGCGCCGCAGGCAGGGGATGCGCCTCAGGCTGCGGCGGTTGTGGCGAAATCCGCAGCAAGCTGCACAGCTTCAACTACTTCGAGGATATCCCTGGCGGATATGCCGACGACGATATGGTCGAGGTGCAATTCAAGAACACCCGCAAAGGGTATTATCTGAATTCCACCGGCATACCTTTGGAAATCGGCGATATGGTGGCCGTGGAGGCATCGCCCGGTCATGACATAGGCCAGGTATCGCTAACGGGCGCACTCGTGCGCCTGCAGATGCGGAAAGCCAATATCAAGCCTGATGCCGAGAAGCTCCGGGTGTTCCGCAAAGCCAAAGCCTCAGACCTTGAACGCTACGAAAAAGCCAAAGCGCTGGAAAACGACACCATGATCCGTGCCCGTAAAATCGCGTCGAGCCTTCAGCTCAACATGAAAATCGGCGACGTGGAGTATCAAGGTGACGGCAACAAGGCCATATTCTACTATATTGCCGACGAGCGTGTCGATTTCCGCCAGCTCATAAAGGTGCTGGCCGAAACATTCAAGGTGCGTATCGAGATGAAGCAGATCGGTGCCCGCCAGGAAGCCGGACGCATAGGGGGCATCGGCCCATGCGGGCGTCCGTTGTGCTGCACCACATGGATGACCAGTTTCGTAAGTGTTTCCACAGGCGCGGCACGTTACCAGGATATATCGCTCAACCCGCAGAAACTTGCCGGGCAATGTGCAAAACTCAAATGTTGCCTTAATTTCGAGGTCGACTCCTATGTGGAGGCGTCGCGCAAGCTGCCGGGCAAGGACGTGCGTCTGGAAACGGCTGATTCGACCTATTATTATTTCAAGGCCGACATATTCAAGGGGGAAATCACATATTCAACCGACAAGCATGTGCCTGCCAACCTCGTGACGCTTTCGGCACAGCGGGCGTTGGAGGTGGCCGCAATGAACAAGCGTGGCGAAAAGCCCCTTACCCTCAAGGAGGAAGTGGCCGAAGACAAGCCGCGTTCGGAATATGCCGACATCCTGGGGCAGGATTCACTTACCCGTTTCGATAAGAAAAAGAAGAAGCGCCGCAAAGATGACGGCGGCAACCAGCGTAAGGATGACGGCAGAAGGGAGAAACGCCAGCGTGAAGGTGCGAAAGACCAGTCGCAGGCCCAGTCGCCGTCGCAAGGTGATGGCGCTGCCCGTAAATCAGAACCAGGTGCGAAACCGCAAGGTGAGCGCCAGCAGAACCGTAGGCGCGACAACCGTGAGAGAAATTCCGAGCGTCAGGAGCGTTCCGACCGCCCCGAGCGGGTTGAAGGCCCGGAAAACGGCTCGACGGAACGGCGTGAACGGCACAATGGCCGTAGGCCGGACAGGCAGAAGCCTAAAAAGGGGGCGCCGGGGGCGGCTTCGAACCCTGCTTCCCCGAAACCTCAGACAACAGAATAACCGAATTGCGGCAGAATGAAGGGAACGTTCAGACTATCGATGTGTGCGATTATGGCGGGGCTTATCCTCCCGGCATGCATTGATGGTAAACGTAACCTTTACAGCGAATATCACAGGATTTTGCCGGAAGGGTGGCGTTTCGGTGAGGAGGTGTTCTTCACCCCGGTGCATTCCGACTCGTTATGTTCCGGGCGGTTTGTGGTGGCACTGCGTCATGACAACAGCTATCCTTTCACCGAAATACGCCTCGAGGTGATTCATGAAGACAGGGGCAGGGAAGTGCGCGACACTGTCGACATAGAGCTTGCAGGCTCCTACGGGCAGTGGCGGGGGAGCGGCATCGGCACCTCCTTCCAGGTTTCCGATACGCTGGGACGCACGGTTCATGCTTCGGGAACAAAGGTCAGGATACGCCACCTGATGCGCACCGACACCCTGCGTGGTGTCAACCAGGCGGGTCTGTTCTTTGTTCCTGATAAAAATCAGTATTAAAGATGGATGAGAATTTGATATTACTCCCCTCTGATGAGGTTGCGTTGCGCCACGGGAAGGTGCAGGCAATGCTCCATGAGGCGGGTATCGACGGCTTGATTGTAAGTGACAACGCCAACCTGTTTTATCTTTGCGGGCGGGTGTTTGCCGGTTATGCATATATTCCTGCCGAGGGGGATGCGCTTTGGTTTGTGAGGCGCCCTGTCGGACTGGAAGGCGATGCGGTGAGATATATACGCAAGCCGGAGGATATACCCGGATTGCTGGAACAATCCGGGGCCGGACTCCCGCAGGTGCTTGCCCTGGAGTTTGATTTGGCGTCGTATAACCTTGTGAACCGTTTGGCTGCGCTTTTCCCGCATGCACGGGTGACCGACGGCTCTGCGTTGCTGCGAAAGGCACGTTCGGTTAAAACCCCGTTTGAGGCAGGGTTGATGCGGCTGTCGGGTTTAAAGCATGAGGCCGTCTACAGAAAAATCCCCGGATTGTATGAGGCCGGTATGACCGACCATGAGCTACAGGTTGAAATCGAGCGTGTCAGCCGTTTGGAAGGATGCCTTGGGATGTTCCGCATTTCGGGCGGCTCGATGGAGATTTTCATGGGCAATGTGCTTTGCGGCCGTAATGCGGATGTGCCTACACCCTATGATTTTGCCATGGGGGGAGGCGGTCTGAACGCCTCACTCCCGGTGGGGGCTTCAGGTGAGGCTATAACCGGGGGTAAAGCCGTGATGATTGACGTAAACGGCGATTTCACGGGCTATATGACCGACATGACCCGTGTGTTTTCGTCGGGCCACCTGCCTGAGTTGGCGCATCGTTGCCATCAGTGTTCGCTCGACATCTGCCGTCTGTTTGAACGGGAAGCCCTTCCCGGTGTCGAGGCAAAGGTTATTTTCCGAATGATTGCCGACCTGGTTGAAGAACGTGGGCTTGAACGCTATTTCATGGGACACAGGCAGCATGCCGCCTTTGTGGGGCATGGCCTCGGCATCGAGATAAACGAGCTTCCGGTGATTGCACCACGCAGCCGCGACATTCTTGAAGAGGGCAACATGGTGGCGCTTGAACCTAAATTCGTCATCCCCGAGGTGGGTGCCGTTGGCATTGAGAACACCTATTATATCACCTCCGCCGGTGTAGAGAAACTTACAAATGCCCCTGAAGAGATTATCCCCCTGTCATGAATCTTTGTGAGAAGATAGAACACCCCGTGTTTCACCTCGTAGGGGAGGCTGCCGACGCATTAGGGCGCGAATGCTACGTGGTGGGGGGATATGTGCGTGACCTTTTGCTGGGACGCCCGTCGAAGGATATCGATTTCGTTACGGTTGGTAGCGGCATAGAGGTCGCATCGGAAGTCGCGAAAAAAATCCATGGCAGCCATCTGTCGGTATTCCGCAATTTTGGAACCGCGCAGGTGAAATCGCGTTCGGTCGAATTGGAATTCGTCGGGGCGAGAAAGGAGTCCTACCGTCGTGAAAGCCGTAACCCGATTGTGGAGGACGGCACTTTGGCCGACGACATATCGAGACGTGATTTCACCGTCAACGCCATGGCGGTGTGTGTCAACAGCGGCCGGTTCGGGGAACTGGTCGATATGTACGGGGGTGTCGCCGACCTGGATGCCCGGCTTATCCGCACACCGCTTGACCCGGATGTGACGTTCAGCGACGACCCTTTGCGCATGATGCGTGCCATCCGTTTTGCCACACAGCTCGGTTTCGATATAGTGCCTGAAACGTTTGAGGCGATACGGCGTAATGCCCGGCGCATATCGATAATATCGCGTGAACGCGTAATGGACGAGTTGATGAAGATTATGCGTTCGCCACGTCCGTCGACCGGCTGGGTGCTTTTGCTGAAGTCGGGACTGCTGCGCCTCATTTTCCCCGAACTCCAGGCTTTGCGCGGAGTGGAACTGGTGAAGGGCATAGGGCATAAGGATAATTTCTATCACACGATGGCGGTGCTTGACAATGTGGCGTCGGAGAGCGACAATGTGTGGCTCCGTTGGGGTGCCTTGCTGCATGATATTGCCAAGCCTGTGACCAAACGTTGGGATGACAAGCTCGGATGGACGTTTCACGGGCATAATGCCGTAGGGGCCAAAATGGTGCCGCGCCTGTTCCGCAAAATGAAGTTCCCGCTTAACGACAAAATGAAGTATGTGCAGAAGCTGGTGGAGCTGCATATGCGTCCGATCGCGTTGGTCGAGGATGAGGTGACGGATTCTGCCGTAAGGCGTCTGCTTTTCGATGCAGGCGACGATATCGATGACCTGATGCTTCTATGCTCGGCTGATATTACATCGAAAAACCGCGACAAGGTGGAGCGTTACAAGGCGAACTACGACCTTGTGCGGCAAAAGATGGTGGAACTGGAGGAGCGTGACCGTATCCGGAATTTCCAGCCCCCTGTCGACGGTATTGAAATTATGGAGACTTTCGGCCTTGGGGAATGCCGCGAGGTCGGGATAATAAAGGAACGGATAAAGAATGCCATTCTCGACGGTGAAATCCCTAACGAGCATGAGGCGGCACGTAGGCTGATGATAGCTTATGCCGAGGAGGCGTTGGGGGTGAAGGTTGTAAGTGGCAAGTCGTAAGTTGTAAGTTGCAAGTTATAAGTTATAAGTTGTAAGTGAAAAACTTAGGTTGGACGGTTTTGCAGGGCTGACTGAGTTTTTTTGATGGGGGAGGGGGTGTGATGATGGCCTGGGTGCCGGGTCGCATAGGATTTTAGCATTGTTAAAATGAACTAAAACGCTTTAACAAGCCTTTTAGTAGAAGATGCGGTGATTTAACCTGCCGGGTTGTCGCTGTAGGCTGCCATCTTTGTCCAATAACGGGATGGTGAGATAGAGAATTTAATAGAAACAATGCTAACCCAGTTCTAAAGATTATGACAATCAGGCGATTCCAGCATTATGTGGCTGCTATGGCACTTTGTGCGCTCCCTATGGCTGCCCAAACATCGGCCGGTGATGACGGTGATGTAATTTTCGAATCAGGTGCGATTGAATTCGTGCGTACAAATCCTGAAATCTGTGCCATTCTTGAGCAGGCCAGACCTGTGGAACCAAATGCGATTCCTACACCTAAATTCGCACTACGCACCCGCGACAACAGTTTTGTGCTTTCGATAGGGGGGCAGATCAACCCTATTCTCGGCTATGACATAGGGAACGACCTGTATAATTCCGACGGGTCGGGGAGCAACTTTGTGTCGGGTAATATCCCGGTTCCGGCCCAGGCTGGAAAAAAAGGGGCTTTTTTTATCAACCCTCTTAACGCGTTTGTTGATTTCACAGTGGTGGGGCTTGGTGGCACCGAGAACCAGGTTACGGGTTATGTGAAAATAGGCATGAACGGTGCTTCGCATGCCGCATTGCTCAAACGGGCATATGTGACATGGCGTGGTATCACGGTTGGTGAAACCGCGACGTTGATGCAGGACGGACTTGCCGCCCAGCCTCCTACAATCGACACCCAGGGGCCGTGTGGCGATGTTGCCGGAACTGCTTATCAGATTTCGTATAAATCGCCTTCGTATAGCGGTGTCAGCTTTGCTGTAGGTTTGGAAATGCCTACGTTCTATTCGTCAAACGGGTTGTACCGTGGCAAGGACTACCGACATGACTATTATGATGTCAAGGTTACCGATGATGCCACGCAGCTTGTTCCCGACATACCATTATGGGTCCAGTATGAGGCTTCGGAGCAGAACCGTGTCAGGGTCAGCGGGATATTACGCAATTTCGCTTATCGCGACCTGATTGACGGTAAGACCTGCAACCTTTTCGGATGGGGTGCTATGCTGTCGGGAAATTTCAGTTTCTGGAAGCCGCTGACGTTTAATTTCCAGGCTGTTTATGGCGAAGGCATCGCCAACTATATCCAGGATATTTCGGGGCGCAGGCTATCGTTTACACCTGACGACAGCCACCTTGGCCGGATGACGGCAAACCCGATGATGGGTCTTGTTTTCGGCGCGTCGTATAATGCCACTTCGAAGCTCCAGTTCAATGTGGTGGGTTCTTACAGCAGGATATGGGATGTAGGTGATTATGCAGTGGCTGATGATGCCGACGGCGTTGCCGGAATGGATAACTACCGTTATGGCGCATATATCGCCGCCAACTGTTTCTACAACATTACAAACTATTTGCAGTGGGGGATAGAATATGTTTATGGCCGTCACCAGACATATGCCCTTGGTGGTGCCAACGATTCGCGCGTGCAAACCCAGCTGTCGTTCTCATTCTGACGTTTTGTTGCTCCGGGGAAATATATGGCTTGTTCCGGCCCGGTTATTTCCCCGGGGATAAGGGGAATTGTGAAATCTACTGAAAGTATGCTTTCAGGTAATATAAAATAATTTCCGCGACTTACTTATGAAAATAAAAAACCGGTTTGTCCGAAAGGGCAAACCGGTTTTTTATTTTTCTGTTAAATCTTGTTGCTGTTACAATGCTGGATTATTCAGCGGTAGCAGCTGCAGCTTCTTCAACAACAGCTACAACAGTGTCAACGGCTGCAGAGTCAGCGGGAACTTCTTCAACAACGGCAGCTTCAACAACTTCAACAGTGTCAACTGCATCAGCAGCAACTTCAGTGTTCTCAGCCTTGTTGCCGCAAGAGATCATAGAAAGACCTGCGATAACAGCGAAAGATAAGAATAACTTTTTCATTTCGTTTTCAGATTAAATAATAAAACAATATTGTTATGCTTCAAAAACGATGCAAAGGTACTACATATTTTCATACCTCCAAATCTTTTTTCCGTTTTTTTTGCGCGTCGGGATGTTTTATAACATGTTTTCTCCTGACGGGTGTTTCGGCGTATTGTCGCGGTAGGTGGCTAAGTGTCAATTCTGTGCGTTTTGAATGAGTCCCGGCCCGGTTTGTCCGTGTCTTTGTCGCAATATGTAAAAAATGTTAATAACCGGGGTTGCCTTGCCAAGGTGTTTCAGCTGCATGATTTCATCAATGTTTCATAGGAATTTAGTAACTTTGCCACTTGATTTAGAAATGTCAATACTTCACTTGAAAAATCATTTTGATATGAAAGCATTCGTGTTTCCCGGGCAAGGCGCCCAGTTTGTAGGGATGGGCAAAGACCTTTATGAAAACAATGCCACTGCCCGCGAACTTTTTGAGAAGGCTAACGAAATTCTCGGTTTCCGCATAACAGACCTCATGTTCGAGGGTACGGAGGAGGACCTTAAGCAGACCAAGGTTACGCAGCCTGCGGTGTTTCTCCACTCTGTGATTCTTGCCAAGACGCTTGGCGATGAATTCAATCCCGATATGGTGGCAGGCCACTCTTTGGGAGAATTGTCGGCACTGACAGCGGCAGGTGCTTTGAGCTTTGAGGACGGCCTGCGTCTGGTAAGCGCCCGTGCCCAGGCCATGCAGAAGGCATGCGAGGTAAAGCCCTCGACCATGGCAGCCATTATCGCACTGCCCGATGAGAAGGTTGAGGAAATTTGTGCAGGTATTGACGGTGTGGTAGTTGCCGCCAATTATAACTGCCCCGGGCAGATTGTGATTTCTGGCGAGGTAGAGGCTGTAAACGCCGCCTGTGAGGCTCTGAAAGCCGCAGGTGCCAAACGTGCCCTCCCCCTGAAAGTTGGTGGCGCCTTCCATTCGCCCCTTATGGAGCCTGCGCGTGCCGAGCTTGCCGAGGCAATAGAGGCTACAGAGTTCCACACACCGGTGTGTGCCGTTTATCAGAACGTTGATGCACGTCCGCATACCGACCCCGCCGAAATCAAGGCTAACCTCGTTGCACAGCTTACTGCCCCTGTGCGTTGGACCCAGTCGGTGCAGAACATGGTTGCCGACGGCGCCGTAAGTTTCACCGAACTCGGCCCTGGCAAGGTGCTGCAAGGGCTTGTTGCCAAAATCCACCGTGACGCCGCTGTTGACGGCCGTCAGTAATAAAAGCATATAGCTGTTTGACAGCACCCTCGCCGTCCGTGCGAAAACCAAGGCGGTATGCCAAAATATTGAATTTTGGCATACCGCCTTGGTTTTTGTAAAGAGTGCCGGGATTTAATCCAGGCGTTACCATAAGGGTCGCAGTTGTTGATTTTATATTAACTTTGCATCGGATAATTAAGATAGTGATAATATATGGAAATGGACGACAAATGCAGGATACTCGTTGTTGACGACGAGGAAACGTTGTGTGAGGTTTTACGTTTCAACCTTGAAGAGGAGGGTTATGAGGTCGATGTGGCATTTAGCGCCGAGGAGGCTTTGTCGCTGAATCTGGAATCGTATTCCCTTATCCTTCTCGACATAATGATGGGTGAGATAAGCGGCATCCAGCTGGCGTCGGTTCTTAAAAAGAGGGTGGCCACGGAGCATATCCCGATAATATTCTGCACGGCAAAGGATGCGGAAGAGGATATGATCGGAGGGCTTGACCTGGGGGCTGACGATTACATAACGAAGCCATATTCCATACGTAACGTTGTTGCCCGCGTGAAGGCAGTGCTGCGCCGCCGTGTGCCGAAGGCTGCATCGCTTACCGCCGACACGGGTGTGAAAGATGCCCCTCTTTCATTCCAAGGGCTGTCGGTTTTCCCGTTACAGAAGATTTGCACTGTCGACGGGGCCGAGGTAAAGATGCCCCGCAAGGAATTTGAGATACTGTCGATGCTGTTGCGCAATCCTGGGCGAGTGTTTTCGCGTGAGGAGATACTGGATGCCGTGTGGCCGGAAGAGGTCGTTGTGCTTGACAGGGTGGTGGATGTGAATATAACCCGTCTGCGTGCCAAGCTCGGGGAATACGGCAGGAACATTGTCACCAAGCCGGGCTACGGTTATGGCTTCATGGATTAGGCTTACATACCACCGGCGGCTTTTCCTGGGGCTGGTGGCGTATTCGTGGCTTATGCTGGTGTGTTTTGCCGTTTTCCAGTATCATAGGGAAAGGCAGTTGAAAGCTGATGAACTGAATTTGCGGTTACAGGCGGTCAATGACTATATACTGCGCGGGCTTGCGGAGAATGATTCGGTATTCGTCCCCGCAGGGATGATTACTGTGGGGTTTGACGATATGCGAATCTCCATAATCGACGAGGATGGCAGGGTGGTGTATGACAATACCCTTGACCATTTGCCCGAATCGAGCCATCTGGGGCGTGAGGAGATTGCCGCTGCCATGGCCAAGGGGGAGGGTTTTGCGGTGCGCAGGCATAGCGAAAGCACCGGCAACACATATTTTTATTCCGCCAAGAGGGGAAACGGCTATATTGTCAGGACGGCAGTGCCTTACTCCCTGTCGCTGACCCGGCTGCTTGCCACCGATTATGCCTTCCTATGGTTCATGATTTTGGTGACTGTGGTGATGTGTGTGGCAGGATTCTTTGCTACCCGGAGGGTGGGACGCCTTGTGGGCAGGCTCAGCCGTTTTGCCGAGAAAGCGGAACGGGGGGAACGCATCTTCGATACGGAGCCGTTCCCTCACGACGAGCTTGGCGATATATCACATAATATCGTAAGGCTTTATGCCAGGATGCAGCAGGCGGTGGTGGACCGTGACCGTCAGCACCGCATCGCGCTCTATGAGGAACAGGAAAAAATACGCATAAAGCGGCAGCTGACCAACAATATAAATCATGAGTTGAAAACGCCGGTGGCTTCAATGCAGGTGTGCCTGGAAACGTTGATGACCCATAAGGACCTCTCCGATGAGAAACGTGATGAATTCATTGCCCGTTGTTCTAAGGCGAATGACCGTCTGCGCAGGCTCCTGGCTGATGTTTCTGCGATTACGAGAATGGAGGACGGGGCTGATAACATAATCCGTGAAACGGTTGATTTCAGCGGTCTTGCCGATGAGATATGCGGTGAATATATGGATATTGCCGCAGCAAAGGGTGTGGAAATCGTCAACTCGATTGGAGGCGGGTTGCACGTATCGGGGAACCCGTCGTTGCTGCTGTCGATATTTCGAAACCTGATTGACAATGCACTGGCCTATTCGGGTGGCACACGCATAGAGCTTGGCTGCCGCGACCTCGGCAATGGATTCCTGTCGGTCTCGGTGGCCGACAACGGCAGCGGTGTGCCTCAGGAGCACCTGCCTCGCTTGTTTGAGCGTTTCTACCGCATTGACAAAGGGCGGTCGAGGCAGGCAGGCGGAACCGGCCTGGGGCTGGCAATTGTGAAAAACGCGGTGTTGTGGCACGGGGGTGTTATAAAGGTGGAGAACCGGGCAACGGGAGGTTTGCGGTTTAATTTTTCGCTTCCGCTTTCAGTGTGTTGATTGGTAGCTGGTTGTGCGGCAATGGCGGGCTTGTGCCAAGCTTTTGTTTAATGTGGATTTAATATTTATGAAATATTTATGAAACATTTTCGGGGTTATTTTGTGTTATAAAAACACAAGGTAATTTATGGATATTCTGTTTCTATGTGTCGTCGTGTTTTTGTTCCTCCTGGCGGTTTTCGACCTCTCCGTCGGAGTAAGCAACGACGCTGTAAATTTTCTTAATTCAGCCATAGGGTCGAAGGCCGCATCGTTCAAGCGTGTTCTTATTGTAGCCTCGATAGGGGTCTTTATCGGTGCGGCTATGAGTAACGGGATGATGGATATTGCCCGGCACGGGATTTTCAGGCCGGAGCATTTTTCGTTCTATGACCTCATATGCATCTTTATGGCGGTGATGGTGACCGATATCATCCTTCTCGACATGTTCAACTCCTTGGGGATGCCTACGTCGACAACCGTTTCGATGGTTTTCGAGCTGCTTGGTGCCACGTTTGTAGTGTCGCTTATAAAGATGGCCGGTGACACCACAGGGCTTGGTTTTGACGACTTGTTGAACACCGAGAAGGCTTTGTCGGTTATTATCGGCATCTTCCTGTCGGTGGCTATAGCGTTTGTGTTCGGCACATTGGTGCAGTTCGTTTCGCGAATGGTGTTTTCGTTTAACTACCGCAGCAGGCTTAAATGGAAAATCGGGATTTTCGGCGGGCTGTGTGCCACTGCCATCATATACTTCCTGCTCATCAAGGGTGCAAAGGACTTGACGTTTATGACCCCCGAGGTAAAGGGGTGGATTAATGAGAACACACTCCTTATTGTGGGTTGCTGTTTCGTCGGGTTCACCCTGCTGATGCAGCTGCTGCATGCATTGGGCGTGAATGTGTTGAAAGTGATAGTGCTTATGGGCACGTTTGCCCTGGCTATGGCGTTTGCCGGGAATGACCTGGTGAACTTTATCGGTGTGCCGCTCACGGGGCTTGCCTCGTATAAGGATTATGTGGCCAATGGTGGCGGCGATGCCTCTGGCTTCCTTATGGGGTCGCTGAACGGCCCCTCCGACACCCCGCTCTATTTCCTCATCGGGGCAGGTCTGATTATGGTGGTGTCGCTTGCAACGTCAAAGAAAGCGCGCAGGGTGGCACAGACCGAAATCGGGCTTGGGAGCCAGAACGTGGGTGACGAGATGTTCGGGTCGTCGCGCATAGCACGTCGGGTTGTAAGATGGTCGCTGTCGCTGATGGCGTGGGTGCGGCGTGTCACCCCGTTGCGCGTCAGGGCATGGTTCCACCGTCGGTTTAATGTAGATGACACCATCATGGATCAAGGGGCGGCATTCGACTTGATTCGAGGTTCTGTGAACCTGGTGCTTGCGGGTGCCTTAATCGCCCTCGGCACATCGCTGAAGCTTCCCCTTTCAACCACGTTTGTCACCTTTATGGTTGCCATGGGTACATCGCTGGCTGATCGTGCGTGGGGGCGTGAAAGCGCGGTGTTCCGTATAACCGGCGTCATATCGGTTATCGGCGGATGGTTCCTGACGGCAGGTGTGGCGTTTATCGGTGCAGGTGTGATTGTGCTGGTAATGCATTACGGGGGGCATTGGGTGATGTTTGCCATGGCATTGATAACGGTCGGGATAATCATTCGCAGCAACAAGCGTTTCCGCGCAAAGAGCAAGGCCGATTCGGGCGATACGCTGTTTCAGACCATTCTTGCTACCAAGGATCAGTCGCAGGTGTGGCCGTTGTTGCTGATGTATATATCCGACCAGCAACGCCGGTTCATCTCCTTTGCCGGTGACAGCTACAGCAATGTGACCGGTGCGTTTGTCAGGGATGATGTGAAGACTCTCGACAAGGCTGACCGCGCCTTGATAAAGCAGAAGGATATTTTGAAAAGTTCGCGCCGTAAGGAGACACTATGCCTGCGGCAGGCTAACCGGGAGGTGGCCATCGAGAAAAGCGCTTGGTTCCATCTGGGCAATAACTGTTGTATGTCGATATTGTATAACCTGCGCCGTATCAGCGAAATCTGCAAGGAGCATGTTGAAAACAACTTCCTTCCGCTCCCGACGCGTTATGTGGCGGATTTCGAGTCGATAAGGTCAAAGGTTGCCACTCTGTTCAATGACACGTTGAAGATGATTGACGGCGAGCAGACCGATGTTGTGCCGGCGTTGAGGCGTCGTTGTGAGGAGATAAAGGATATGGTATCTGACACCTACCACCAGCTCCATGTGCAGTTGCGCGACGGCGATGCCGATGCGATAAGCGTGCTTTATGTGTACCTAAATATGCTTCAGGAAACCCGTGAAATGCTGTCGACCATGCGTAAATACCTCCGTGCATATGCCAAGCTCCGCGATTCGGATTTTTCCGGGCGGTCATAAGTAAGTCATGAAAATTATTACGCATAAAACCTATAATCCGGCTTTATATTCTCTGCGGCATCCTTTCGCCGCTTTTTATCCTCATCTTCAGTCGTGTAGCTCGCTACACTCCTTCATCTTCGGACAAAAATCGACTGAAAGTATGCTCTCATACAATATAAAATAATTTCCACGACTTACTTAGCATTTTGTATGCCATCTGAACCATACTGACATCACCCTATACATCCGGGCAAAAAGTAAGGCGCTGTGTCAAAGTCTGAGATTTTGACACAGCGCCGTTTTTTATTCCCCTGTTTCTTAGGGATCAGCGGTGGTGCGGTAACAATCGATACACTGACCTGGTCAGAATGCCGAGGCTTTCAAGGAGAGGCCGGTGCGTTCCGAAAGGCCGAAGAGCAGGTTCATGCAGTGCACGGCGGTGCCGGCAGAACCTTTGAGAAGGTTGTCGATAACCGATGTTATGCGCAGAGAGGGGAGGCCCGTGCCGTTAGATGCGGCATAGTCGATGTGCAGCAGGCATTTGTTGGTGTTTGCCACGTCGGCTATAGTGGGCACGTCGGAGACGAGGTAGGTGAAATTATGATCGTCGTAAGCGTCGTTATACAGTCGTTGCAGTTCGCTGACCGCTACCCCGCATTGGGATTCGATAACCGCGGTCACCCCGCGCGACAAGGCTCCGTCGCGGCTCAGGCGTAGCGACATAGAGCCGCCGAAGGTTGGTTGGATGCTTTGTAAGGCTGTGGTGATTTCACGTGCTATGGCATCCCCGTCAGGGCGGTTTTCCTGAGGTGCTATAGGGTCGAGACGGGTTGATGTGCCACGGTCGGTGTAGCTTGGGGAACCGTCCCGGCTTGCAGCGGATTGGGAATTGTTGAAGTTTTCAGTTGCGGCTATACTTACGGTTGCATTGACAGCACCGTCAAGCAGAAGGTTTTTGGCAAGCGGGAACAGTGCGGTCTCCACAGCAATGGCTGCGGGCGAAGGGATTGATGCCCGTCTGGCACCCCTCACCATTGCTTTGCGGTTATATTCGGGGAAGCCGTAAACCATGTTGTGCGAACCATCGCGGAAGGCCCCTGTGAGGTCGATTATGCGAAGGTCGGACATTTCCGGTTTGTCAGCGTTGAGTTGCATCCATTGCATCGCCATCCATGGTTCGCCGCATAGGAACACGGCGTCATGCCCTTCGGGCAGCAATGTCGACGAGGCTTGCAGGTCGGTGTCGCCTGTCAGGCCGCGGTGTATGTCGGATATGTGCCGGCCGGCTTCCGATTCGGATGCGGCGGTTTTCAGCTCTATATCCGGGTGGTTGATAAGTATCCGTATAAGTTCCCCGGCGGCAGTGGTTTCGGCTCCGAGGATTCCTATTTTAATCATGGCAGGTGTGTTTGATTTTGTTTGGGCGGATGGTTTCGCATCCAGGCGAATCCCATGTTGCAAAAATACGAAAATATTTGCGTGTCGGCAACAGTCACTTGCCCCGTGACTACTCCGAATTCGTGGCGGCTGTAAGGAGCGAACCATGAAATTGGATTCGGGATATGTGGATGGCTGCCATGTTCTCAGGCATAGGTTGTAAAAGCTTGAAATTAAGCATCTGAAAAATTTTGTAATAAAAAAGTTGGGGTAAAATTTGGTGGGAAAGAAAAAAGTGCCTACCTTTGCATCGCTTTTGAGGCAGAGACGGATGCCGGGAAGCGCCGGAGGGCGCGTGAATCTGAAAAGGAATCATTGCCGGTAACCACTCTCAAGTAATTCGGGGTGTAGCTCAGTTGGTTAGAGTACGCGTCTGGGGGGCGTGAGGTCGCTAGTTCGAGTCTAGTCACCCCGACAACAAAAGCAGAAAGCAGATGCCTTAGCATCTGCTTTTTTTATTTGTACATGACGATAAGTCCCGGATTTTCCGCTATCTTTGCGTTATAGTCCTTTGTGACGGGGGGAAGGTGTGAGGTGACGTGCAAGATGTTGTTTGCAGGCTAATTCCATGAGATAATTCCCAAGATATAATATTGTGAAATCGATGGTTTGAGATGGAGCGGTTGATGCAATTCGTGTGGCAGCACAGGCTTGGTTTGCGGCAGGGGATGACCACTGTTGACGGTCGTCGGGTCTGTGTGGTCGACCAGGGTTTGCTCAATAACGATGCCGGTCCTGATTTTTTTAATGCCACGGTTGAAATCGGTGAGGAGACATGGGTGGGGAATGTCGAAATCCATGTAAGGGCATCTGACTGGTTCCGCCATCATCATCAGGATGATCCGGCTTATGATTCGGTAATATTGCATGTGGTGCAGTTTGACGATGCGCCGGTTATGCGTAAGGACGGGTCGGTTATCCCGCAGGTTGTGATGAGGTGCACGCCTGAAGCTGCCAAACGTTGCAACATGCTGTTGGAGCATGCCGCCAGGGCATTGCCGTGCCAGCGCGTTTTGAAAAGCCTGGAAAGGATTTATGTTACTGACTGGCTGACAGCATTGGCAGCCGAGAGGTTATACAGGAAAAGTGAAAGGGTGCAGGCGGTTGTGAAGGCGACCGGCGGACATTGGGAGGGGGCAGCCTATATTACATTGGCGCGTGCCTTGGGATTCGGGCTTAACGGTGAGCCTTTTGAAATGCTTGCGCGCAGCCTGCCTTTGGCATTCCTGCATAAGCATCATGATGACTTGCTGACCACCGAGGCGCTTGTATTCGGCCAGGCCGGCCTGATTCCAGAGCCTGCTGCCGATGAGGAACCCTATGTGACAAGGTTGCGGACGGAATATGGGTTTGCTGCCATTAAATTCGGGTTGAAAAAGCCTGCGCTGTCGTGGAAAATGGCGCGGACCCGGCCTCAGAATTTCCCTCATAGGCGTTTGGCATTGCTTGCACAGCGCATACATGCCGGGTTCTACCTTATGGGTGACCTTGCCGATGCAGGTTCGTTGGATGAGATGCGCCGTGTGCTGGATGTGCAACTTACCGGTTTTTGGACGAATCATTTCACTTTTGGTTCGAAAGGAGGTTGTTCCCCCAGGGCTTTAAGCCGGGGATCGGTTGATTCGTTGCTGATTAATGTAGCATTGCCGTTGCTTCATGCCAGGGCAGTGGGGAGGGGTGATTTCGATGGGATGAACAGGTGTCTGGAGTTACTGCATGACATTCCTGCCGAGAATAATTCCGTGGTCAGATTGTTTGGGGAGGCAGGGGTTGAGTGTGGGAGCGCATTTGCCTCGCAGGCTTTGGTTGAATTGAGAAGGGAATATTGCGAGAAGAAAAAATGTATTTTCTGCCGTTGGGGACACCGCATGTTGTCGGCTGAGATTCAGGGGGCTTAAGTTGTAAGTCGTAAGTTTTAAGTTATAAGTTATAAGTTTTAAGTTATAAGTTATAAGTTATAAGTTATAAGTTTTCAGCTGTAAGTTTTTAGTTGGGAGGGAGCTGGGCGAGCATCTGGGCTGGCGTGAGCTTCAGAACGGGGTGCAGCCAGCCGGGCGATAGTTCGTTGATGGGGGTCAGAACGAATTCGCGCATATGTAGACGCGGATGGGGTAGAACCAGGGCGGGTGTGTTTATTGTCAGGTTTCCGTAATATATCAGGTCAATGTCGATAATGCGGTCGGCATAGGTGCCGTTGTGTGTGCGGTGCGGCGCTGCCGAGATGGAGTTCTGCAATTCGAGCAGGTAGCCGAGCAGGGCTTCCGGCGGTGTGGTGCTTTCAAATTCGATGCCGAGGTTGAGGAATTTGTTAGGCGATGAAAAACCCCATGGCTCGCTTTCGATAAATGATGAGCGGCGTAATTCGCCTGTTGCTAAAAATGAAATCCCGGCAACAGCCAGCTCAATCTGCGAGCGGCTGTTGCCGAGATTGGATCCTATATTGACATGGACTGTCGGCATCCTGTTGTGTGAAGGCAGTGATAGATACGTCGCCGGGTTATCGTATCGATATCAAAGTGCACGTGCCACTTCGATTTCTTCGAACCCTTCGATGATGTCGCCTGCCTGGATGTCGTTGTAGCCCTGGATTGCCAAACCGCAGTCGAGTCCGGCCACAACTTCCTTGGCATCATCCTTGAAGCGTTTGAGCGAGCCGAGTTCGCCTGTGTAGCGCACAATGCCTTCGCGGATGAGGCGCACTTTGTTGGAACGTTTGATTTTGCCTTCGCGCACAATGGCTCCGGCGATGGTGCCGACCTTCGAAATCTTGAAAGTTTCGAGCACTTCGGCCGTGCCGGTGATTTCCTCGCGTACTTCCGGTGCAAGCATGCCTGCCATGGCGTCTTTAACCTCTTCTATAGCCTGGTAGATTACAGAGTAGAGGCGGATTTCGACCCCTTCACGCTCGGCTTCGCGGCGTGCTGCCTGCGACGGGCGCACCTGGAACCCGATGATAATGGCGTCGGATGCAGCTGCCAGTGTGACATCGCTTTCGGAAATCTCGCCGACCGCCTTGTGGAGCACGTTGACTTGCACTTCGGGGGTGGAGAGCTTGATAAGCGAGTCGCTGAGAGCCTCGATGGAACCGTCGACGTCGCCTTTGACGATGATGTTGAGTTCCTGGAAGGAGCCGAGAGCCTGACGGCGTGCGATATCATCGAGTGTGAGTCGCTTGGATGTGCGCATGCCGAGTTCGCGTTGCAGCTGTTGGCGTTTGTTGGCTATTTCACGGGCCTCCTGTTCGGAGTCAAGCACGTTGAATGTATCGCCTGCGGTGGGGGCGCCGTTAAGGCCGAGAATCAGGGCCGGTTCGGCAGGGCCTGCCTGTTTGATGCGCTGGTTGCGCTCGTTGAACATGGCTTTGATTTTACCATAATGTGTTCCGGCAAGTATGATGTCGCCTACACGGAGGGTGCCGTTCTGCACAAGTACGGTGGCAACGTAGCCACGGCCTTTGTCGAGCGATGATTCGATAATGGAACCTGTCGCATTGCGGTCGGGGTTGGCCTTGAGGTCGAGCATTTCGGCTTCGAGAAGCACCTTTTCGAGGAGTTCTTCCACACCTAGACCTTGCTTTGCCGAAATATCCTGGGATTGGTATTTACCGCCCCAGTCTTCGACAAGGTAGTTCATGGCCGCCAGCTGTTCCTTTATCTTGTCGGGGTTTGCTGTGGGCTTGTCTATTTTGTTGATGGCGAACACTATGGGTACACCGGCTGCCGATGCATGGTTGACTGCTTCGACGGTTTGCGGCATCACGTCGTCGTCAGCGGCAACGATGATGATACAGATGTCGGTTACCTTAGCACCGCGTGCACGCATGGCGGTGAACGCCTCGTGACCGGGGGTGTCGAGGAATGTTATATGGCGGCCGTCGGACAGTTTTACGTTGTAGGCGCCGATGTGCTGGGTTATACCGCCAGCTTCCCCGGCGATTACGTTGGCTTTGCGGATATAGTCGAGCAACGATGTCTTACCGTGGTCAACGTGCCCCATCACGGTTACGATAGGCGGACGTGACACGAGGTCTGATTCCTTATCCTCCTCCTGTGTGATTGCTTCGACCACTTCTGCCGAAACGAATTCGGTTTTGAATCCGAATTCCTCGGCAACGATGTTGATGGTTTCGGCATCGAGGCGCTGGTTGATTGACACCATTACCCCGAGGTTCATGCATGTGCCGATGACCTTGTTGATGGGTACATCCATCATCGATGCGAGGTCGTTGGCGGTTACGAATTCGGTCAGTTTCAGGGTGCGGCTTTCGGCTGCTGCAACTTCTGCGGCCTCGCGTTCGCGTTCGGCCAGGGCTTCGCGCTTTTCCTTGCGCCATTTCACGCCGCGTTTCTGGCCTTTATCTTTGGTGGTGAGGCGTGCGAGCACTTCTTTCACCTGCTTCTGCACGTCCTCTTCGTTTACCTCGTTGTGGTTGCTGTGGCCTCCGCGGCGGTTGCGGTCGCCTTTGCCTCCGCCACCTCCACCTCGTTCGTTGCGGCGTGAACCTCCGCCCTGCGAACCCGGCTGTTGCTGGCCCGAGGTCTTTTCAATGTCGATTTTCTCCTTGCCGCCGATGCGTTTGCGCTTTTTGCGGTCGCCCGAGTTTGCGTCACCACCGCCGCCACGGTTGTTGTCGGCAGCAGCTTTTGCTATGCGTTCGTTTCGCCGCTCCTCTTTTGTTTTCTTTTTGGGGCGGGTTGACTGGTTGATGGCAGAGAGGTCTATTTTGCCTACAACGTTGATTGTAGGCATGTTCTGAGGACGCCCTACGGTGAATATCTCTTCTTTGTCGGCTTTCTCGGCCGGTGCGGCCGGTTTTTCAGCCTTTGCCGGGGCTGTTGCAGCGGGTGCCGGTTGGGCCGGCTTTTGGTTTTGCTCCTGTTTCGGCTTGTGTTCGTTGGCCGGTGCCTGGTGCTGGGCTTTGGGTTGCTGCGGCTTGTCGGCGTTTGCAGGGGCGGTTTTTGCGGGCTCTGCTTTAGGCTCTTCCGGCTGCTTTGCAACTGCTGGCTGGGGCTTTTCAGGCTCCGGTGCGGCCACAGGATTTACTGGTTCCGGCTTTTCCTCGGTTTGTTTCGGGGTTTCTGCCGGAGCCTGTGCCGGTGCAGGGGTTGGTTTCTCCTCCATGGCTTCGGGTGCGGGTGCTTCTTTTACGGGTGCAGGTTTGCGTACCGGGTTCCCATGCTTGTCAAGCTCGATTGTGCCGAGGATGCGGGGCTTGTTAAGTTCCGCTTTGAGCGAAATTTCCTCGACTTCGCGAGGCGCGGGTTTTGATTTTTCGCGGTCGCGTGCACGGTCGGTTGAGAGTTGCTGCGACTTGCTTTTCTGGTCTTTGTCGCTTTTGAACGCGTTGACCAACAGGCTGACGACTTCCTCCTCTATTCGTGCGTTGGGATTGTCGTCGACGGTGATGTTTTTGCCGCGCAGGAATTCGACCACCGTGGGGAGAGCCACGTTGAGATCTTTTGCTACTTTACTTATTTTGATTCTCGCCATGAAGTGAGTTTGTGTGATTGCTTAAAATGGTTGGGTAGAGAGGGGTGGCATGGGGCTGGCAGCCCGTTTTTTTTACTGTTCGGGTTCGGGTTGTTCCTCGGCAGGGATGTCTTCCTCGGCTTCATTGGCAGTGGCTTCTGCTTCGGGAGCCTGTTCCTCGGTAACGGCATCAGCCTGTGGTGCGGAGGGATGGGTTTCGTCGGTGTCGTCGAATTCGGCACGGAGGATGTCGAGCACGTTGTCGACGGTTTCCTCTTCGAGGTCGGCTTTGTTGATGAGGTCGGCACGCGGGGTGTTAAGTACGCTCTTGGCCGTGACACAGCCCATATCCTTGAGGGCGTCGATAATCCATTCCTCGATTTCATCTTTGAATTCATCGAGGTAGATGTCTTCTTCGAAGGTTTCGTCGGTATCGCGGTAAACATCGATTACAAAGCCTGTGAGCATCGAGGCAAGTTTGATGTTCAGACCGCCTTTGCCGATAGCGAGTGAGACCTGGTCGGGTTTGAGGAACACCTCGGCTTTCTTTTCCTCTTCGTCGATTCGGATTGATGAAATCTTTGCGGGTGAGAGTGCTCGCTGGATGAAGAGGGTGGGGTTGGATGTGTAGTTGATTACGTCGATGTTTTCGTTGCGGAGTTCGCGCACGATGCCGTGGATACGGGAGCCTTTGACACCTACGCATGCGCCTACGGGGTCGATTCGGTCATCGTAGCTCTCCACTGCTATTTTGGCGCGTTCGCCCGGGATGCGGGCAACGGCGCGTATGTTGATGAGGCCGTCGTGGATTTCGGGCACTTCGATTTCGAACAGCCTGCGCAGGAAGTTCTCGTTTGTGCGCGACACGGTGATTTTCGGGTTGTTGTTGGCGTTGTCGACATTGGCGATTACCGCACGCACTGTTTCCCCTTTGCGGAAGAAGTCGCCCGGGATGGACTGGTTCTTAGGCAGGAGGAGCTCGTTCTTATCGTCGTCGAGGAGGAGGGTCTCACGCGACCATGTCTGATATACTTCGCCTGTGATGAGTTCCCCTTCGAGGTCCTTGAACTTGGCATATACGGCTTCTTTCTGCAGTTCGAGGATTTTCGATTGCAGGGTCTGCCGGAGTGTGAGGATTGCGCGTCGGCCGAAATTGGCAAATATGATTTCCTTAGTGTGCTCTTCGCCGATTTCCACTTCGGGGTCGTCGTCGGCGCGTGCGTCTGAAAGTGAAATCTGGAGGTTGGGGTTGGCAACCTCCCCGTCGGGCACCACTTCGAGGTTTTGGAAAATCTGGACGTCGCCCTTGTCGGGGTTCATAATCACGTCGAGGTTTTCGTCAGTACCGAACATTTTGGCCAGCACGTTGCGGAATGATTCCTCAAGCACGCTGATCATAGTGGTTTTGTCGATGTTCTTTAGTTCTTTGAATTCGGCAAACCGTTCCACCATGTTGGGTGTTTCCTCTTTCTTAGCCATAGTCTGAGTCGTGTATATTTTTTTTTGTTGTTTACTTATTTGAATGAAATCATGTATTTCACCGATTTTGCCTCGCTGAATGGCAGCGTTTCCGATTCCATCACTGTAGTGGGGCGTTTTGCACCGGGCTCTTTGTATTTGACGGGGTATTCGAAGGTGAAGTTGTCGTCGGCCACGGCGGTCAGCACCGCGTGGAGCTTGCGTCCGTCGCGGGTGAGGATTTCGATGTCGTTACCAATGTTTTTGAGGTATTGCCCGCGCACTTTGAAGGGTGATGTAAGCCCGGCGGAACCGACTTCGAGTTCGTAATCCTCGGTGTCGCGGTCGAAATCCTTTTCGATTGCACGTGTAACGGCGGCACAGGTGTCGATGTCGATGCTTGTGGGTGAGTCAAGCTCCACAACGATGTTGTTTTGCGGGCTTACCTTGATGTCGACAATAAACAGGTCGGTGTTTTCGATGGCTTTTTCTACCGAACGGGTCAGCAGTGCTTTGTCAATCATAAATTATGCGGGGTTATAGAACCGATGTTACATAAAGAAATAGAGGAAGCCTTGCAGCTTCCTCCGATAACTGATGCAAATTTACGGTTTTTATTCCGAATCCGCAACATTATCGCTGTCGGGCGGGGAGCTGTCGGCTGAGGAATCGGTTGATTTAACACTGGAAGATGTCTTTTTTATAAAATTTAACACATTTGTGCGGTCAACGATGATGCTTCCTATATATACGGTGAATAGCGGATACATTATCACCCCCATGAACGAAAGGATTACCGATATGATTTTGCCCGCCACGGTTATGGGTGCCACCGGGCTTCCGAGGGTTGTTGTCTGGAGCGAGCACCAGATGAAGGCGTTCCAGTAACTGCCGATATGGGGGTTGACGGGATGCTCCCGTTCATAGAAAATCAAGGCGGCAAAATATGTGGTGAGGAGCAGGATGGAGACGTAGCTGACGAATATGCCGGTAATGCGGTTGGAGGCGATGTAGTCAAGCACGATTACCAGGGCGAGTGCCCCGCGTGCCAGCGGGACGAAGCGTATGAAATAGAGGGCGTCGGGCGACAGCTGCATGTCGTAGCTGTCGATAATGTTAAGGTAGGGGACTGACATTACGAGGAAGAGCCACCGGGTGCGGATGTATGCCTTCCGTCGGCCGTGAGGGGTCAGCGCAAGTTCAAGGAAGAAGTCGGTTATGAAAACAAGGCATACGGCCAGTTGGAATGTCATGTATGCCCGGTTTTCAAGAAACGGGATGTTATTGAATGTGTCGTAGGAGATGAACACGATGAGCATTACGGAGAGGGCGAGTATGGCGATATGTGCCGCATCGAGAACCGTGTCCTTGATGTGGCCGGCCGTGTCATTGCTGCCGGTGTGTCTGTGAAAATGTGGCAGTTTCATTTTTCCCTCGCCTTCGTCGGTTTGTTATTGGATAACAATTTCAGAGGTTGAGGGGTTTTCCGTATGCCGGTTATTCGGCGGTTGCGATAAGGCTTATTGATAGGGTGATGATAATGATTGCGAGCCACTGCATGTTTTGCGGGGTTTGGGAAGCCGGGGATGGCTTCTATTTGTCACAGAAGTCATCGTGACTTCACTGCAAAATTATGGAAAGTGTGGCGATTTACCCCCCCCGATAGTTAATTATTGTTAAGATTGCCGTAGGGCGATGTTTTTTCCGCTGTCAGGCAGGAAAAAACCTGGTGAAATTTATACCCGGGCGGTTGGGGAGCGTTGTGGCTATGAATGTAGAGAATGCAGAGGAGTTGTAGCGGATATGGTAGCGTTCGCTGGAGAGTCCTTTGATCAGGAATGTGGCACGTTCAACGGGTGTGTCGCCTGGATTGCCCGGGGTTATGCGTTCCTCGATTTCAAGGTCGAAGCCTATGCGGGTTATGGCAAGTGCCACTGTGGCCGATTCGGTAAGGCTGTGCAGGCCGCATCGCCGCAGGATTATGTCGCCGTTGTCGAGGCAGCGGAATTCGATTCGCGGGGTGTTGTCTACATCACGGTCGAGTGTGCCTGTGCAGAACGAGGTTTCGGCTTGACCCCGTTCGCGTGGCTTGACCAGCAGCCCCACAATCATGGCGGCTATGGTGAATAATATGACGTATAGTTCGGTAGACAATATAGTTTTAAGTTGTAAGTCGTAAGTTTTAAGTTGTAAGTTATAAGTCGTAAGTTGTCAGTGGCAAGTTGTAAGTTGTCAGTTTTTATCAGTTGTAGAGTGGTAAGTTAAAAAACGGAGTGGGATTTGCATGGGATGTCGGAACCCGGCTGTATGGCGGGATTTCCCGATTGCAACTTACAACTTACAACTTACAACTTGCAACTTATAACTTGCAACTTGCTACACCAGCACGCTCATCAGCCAAGAGGATATGAGCATGTAGATCATCATGCCTATGATGTCGTTGGTGATGGAGATGAAGGGGCCGGTGGCAAGGGCGGGGTCGATTTTGAAGCGCTCGAGTGTGAGCGGCACGAATGTGCCGAAAATAGAGGCGAAAAGCACCACGGCCATCAGGGAGAGTGAAACGGCAAGTGTGGTGGGATTCCAGGGCGCTAGCTGGAAGGCGTTGTAGATGAACACCAGCAGGGAGATTATCAACCCGTTGATGAAACCTACGCCGACCTCTTTCAGGATTTGACGCCCTGATTCCTTTAAGTCGAGGGAGCCGTTGGCCAGGCCCTGCACAACGATTGCCGACGACTGGATGCCGACGTTGCCTCCGGTGCCGCCAATCATCGGGATGAATAGAGCCATGGCGGGGTTGGTGACGAATCCTTGCTCGAAGTTTCCGAGTATCAGCGAATTGCCTATGCCGCCTACGATTCCCATCAGGAGCCATGGCAGGCGAGCCTTGGTCTGACGCCACAGGGTGTCGTCGGATTCGACGTCTTGCGAAAGACCTGATGCCAGCTGATAGTCGCGTTCGGACGATTCGCGCACGCGGTCCATCACGTCGTCGACCGTTATGTGGCCTACGAGGCGTCCGATTGAGTCGATTACCGGCATTGCCACAAGGTCGTATTTCTCGAAGTCGATGGCCACTTCGTCGAGCGGTGTGTCGGTTTTCACTGCCACGGGGTCGGTCTCCATCACGTTCTTGATTTTGGAGACTGAGGGGTGGGTGATGAGTTCTTTCAGGGGGAGCGTGCCGCGCAGGCGGTCGTCGTTGTCGACCACATAGACATAGTAAATCTCGTCCATATCCTCGGCCTGCATCCTTAGCTGCTTGATGCATTCGGGCATGCTCCAGTTTTCGTTGACCACGAGCATTTCGGTACCCATGAGTCCGCCTGCGGTGTCCTCTTCATATTTGAGGAGGTCGATAATGTCGCCCGCCTGCTCTACGTCGTCGATATGTGACAGCACCTCGTCGCGGTCCTCTTCGTCGAGTTCCTGAATAAGGTCGACGGCTTCGTCGGAGTCGAGGTGGTCGACATATTTGCGGGCGATATCCTCCGGCTCCATCTCGCTGAGGAGTTTGCGGCGGTCGTCCTCGTCAAGTTCCATGAGCACGTCGGCAGCCTTGTCGCCGTCGAGGAGGCGGTTGAGGTATTCTGCATCGTCAAGCTCCAGGTCGTTGTACAGCTCTGCGATGTCGGCCGGGTGGAGGTCGGAGAGAATGGCGCGGGCTTTCTCGTCGTCGCGGTCGGCGATTATCTGTTTTATGTGGTTGAGATATTCCTCGTTGAATTCTTTCATCGACGGATGTGTCTTATCGCATGGAAGCCAGCAGGTTGGTCAATTCGATAAATTGCGCTACCGAGAGCTGCTCGGGGCGCATTGCCATCAGGGCGTTGTCGGGTGCGGGGCAGCCGGGTGGCAGGAGTGATTTTATGGAGTTGCGTATTGTTTTGCGCCGTTGGCCGAAGGTTGTTTTCACCACGGTCTTGAACAGGGCCGGGTCGCATCCAAGTTCTGTCACGGCATTGCGTGTGAGGCGCACCACGCCTGATTTGACCTTTGGAGGCGGGTTGAACACATGTTCGTCGACGGTGAACAGATAGTCGACATCATACCATGCCTGCAAAAGCACGCTCAGAATGCCCCTGGCTTTTGTGCCCGGAGGGGCAGCGAGCCTTTCGGCTACCTCTTTCTGAAGCATGCCGGAGCAGCATTTCACCCTGTCCTTATAGTCCAGGATGTGGAAGAAGATTTGCGACGAGATGTTATAGGGGTAGTTCCCGATTACGCAGAATTCGCTGTGACCGGGGAACAGTGTGCCGAGATCGAGTTGCAGGAAGTCCTCTTCAAGGATGTGTCCTTGCAGTGCCGGCATGTTGGCTTTGAGCCATGCCACGCTTTCGTTGTCGATTTCCACAACCGTCAGGTCGGGGTGTGTGGGTAGCAGAAACTGTGTAAGCACACCCATCCCGGGGCCGACTTCTACGACGGGGATGCCCTGGTAGGGGTCGAGTGTGGCGGCTATCCGGGCTGCTACGTCCAAGTCGGTCAGGAAATGCTGCCCCAAAGCTTTTTTTGGTTTAACCTGTTGCATATGGTTATGGTTTGTCGGAGGCGGCCACGGCACACCTGCGGTTAGTTGTCATACAAAGTTAAGGATTTTTTGCGGAATGTGCAGTCAGAGGGTTAAGAGATTGTTGAAAAAACGGGCACAACCTCCGGGGCTGCCCCCAGGTCGTCGCACCGGGTGCCTATAATAAAACGCAGGGTGGTTACGTTATGATTTAGTAACAATCCAACCAATATGCTGCCTTGAGGCTTGTGTTATGTCTCAGGCGGCCTTTAATAAAGAAGATGAAGAAAGCAATCTCCATAATGTGCCTGCTGGCACTTATGCTGGCATCGTGCAGCTCGCCGAAGCCTGTACTGACTGTATTTAAGGACCTCCAGCCCACTGGCAATGGTGAGTTCCAGCTGGAAGAGAGCAATCTGACAATCCGTCCGCAGGATGAGCTGATGATTACTGTAACCTCGACCGTCCCGTCGGCTTCGGCTCCCTACAACCTGCCGTTGAGCAATCCTGCAAAACAGGGCGAACTGAAAATGTCACACACACCGACCCAGCAGACTTATGTGGTTAACAAGGAGGGTGATATAAATTTCCCGGTATTGGGGAAACTGCATGTTGCAGGGCTTACCACCATGCAGCTTACCGAAAACCTTACGACGCGTATAGCCAAGGAGGTGAAAGACCCCATGGTGCGTGTAGAGCTGGTTAATTTCGGGGTCAACGTGCTTGGCGAAGTCCGCAATCCCGGACGCGTGGAGGTTCCAGGTGAGCGGTTCTCGATTCTTGACGCCTTGGCGGCGGCTGGGCATCTTACGGAATTCGGCGACCGTACCAATGTGCTTCTTATCCGTGAGAACGACGGTAAGGCCGAATACCATTATATCGACCTGACGAAAAGCGATGTAATGTCGACCCCGTATTATTATCTTCAGCAAAACGACGTAGTGATGGTGTCGCCTACTCCGACCCGCGAATCCAATTCGCGCTACGACACCAATAATTCCTACCGTATGCAGGTGGTTTCCACCATAGTGAGCGCCACATCGGTAATCGCGTCGTTAATAATCGCGCTTGCAATCAAATAAAGCAGGGATACAGAAACATCCCGGCATTCCAGTCACTCGTTATCATATTTCCTTTAAGACAGATGAATCCCACAGGCCAAGACAAAAACGAATTTATTGATTTTTCGGGGATAATCAAATATTGCGTATCCAAGTGGTATGTGTTTGTTATAGGTGTAGTGGTATGTGTAGCCTTGACAATGTTCTACAGCTACCGGACTGCTCCGGAATATCTGGTAAAGGCCAACCTGCTGATTACGCAGGAGGATGCGGGGCCAGACCTGGGTGCTATAGGCGCGATTTTCGGGTCGAGTGCCAGCGTTGACGACGAGGTTTTCGCAGTTTCATCGCATACAATCTACAGAAATGTCGCCAAGGAACTTGGCATTAACGTGTCATATCGCACACGCACCGGTTTCCTGCGTGACGAGTTCCAGTTCACAGATTACCCGGTGGCGTTGAAATGCGACCCTTCGATTCCCGATACAATCCGTACCGGGCTTTCGTTCAAAGTAACGGTAAATGACAAGGGGCTGGCCGATGTGACCGTAAAAGCCCGCAAAAAAACTGTGGCTGAAGTTGAAGATGCGGCATTCCCTGTGAATGTGAACACTCCCTACGGCTTGTTTACCCTTGAGAAAACGCCTGATTTCCCTGCAGGGGAACCGGTAAAGACAAATATCAGTTTCACCGGTTATGACGACGCGGCGGAGGATATAGCAGAGGTTGTGTTTGTGGATATTGCCAGCCGCAAGTCGAATGTTATTCTTTTGGAACTGGAGAGTCCTAGCGTTGATTATGCCAAAGCGGTGCTTAATACCATCATAGAGCAATACAACCTGCGTGGTTTGGGCGAAAAGAACCTTAAAAACCGCAAGACAATCGAATTCATCGATTCGCGCCTGGCATTGTTGAGCGACGATTTGTCGACTTCGGAATCCTCGATTGAAAAGTATAAACGTGACAATGGCATTGTCGACCTGGAGGCCGACGCCCAATATCAGTTTGGGAAAAAGGGGCAGATTGAGCAGGCGCTGGTGGCTTCAGAAACCGAGATGCAGATTGTGAAGCTGATAAAGGATTTCGTGTCAGACCCGGCTAATGAAAACGAACTTGTGCCGGCCACACTGGCCGGTTCGAACCAGGGACAAGGAACCGACAGTTTTGTTGGTGCATATAATGAGCTGATTCTCAAGCGTATCGAATTGGCGCAAAATGCCCATTCCGGTAATGCTGCCTTGGAGGCGGTTGACCGCCAGATCGAGGCTATGCGAAAAAACCTGCTTTCAACAGTCGACAAGGCATATCAGGCCGCATCAGTAAAGGTGCGCGAACTCCGCTCGGAGATGAATGCTGCCCAGGCAGCGTTAGGAAATATGCCTACGCAGGAACGTCAGTTCCGCGACATCAAGCGCCAACAGACAATCAAAGAGCAGCTTTATCTGTTCCTGCTCAAACAACGCGAACAAAGTTCGATGATGCTTGCCAATTCTCAGATGAAGGGGCAGATTATCGATGAAGCCTATGCGCTCAACGAACCGCTCGGCATGAAAAATTCAATGAAGCTGATTGTTGCATTTTTTTGCGGTCTTGTCCTTGCTGGTGGTTATCTGTATATACGTAGATTGTTGCGTGACAAATTCGAATCCTCAGAAGAATTTTCAGGGCTTACTTCCGTGCCTGTGCTCGGAGAGATGTGTGCCGACACGACCGGTGAGTCGGTTGTGGTAAGGCAAGGTGGTTCGACCTCTACTGCCGAGCTTTTCCGCCTCATCCGAACCAACCTTCAGTTTATGCTAGGCGGGAACGGCAACAAGGTGGTGCTTGTAACCTCGACCACGTCCGGTGAAGGTAAGTCATTTATTTCGATAAACCTTGCATCCTCTTTTGCCCTGCTTGGCAAGAAGGTGTTGCTGGTAGGGCTTGATATACGCAAGCCCAAGTTGCAGGAGTATCTCAGCCTTTCAGGCGGTCGCGGTTTCACAGAATATATTTCGAGCGACAGCATTTCGCTTGAGAGCATAATCCGCCGTGATGCCGTGATGCCCGGTTTGGATGTGATTACTTCCGGCCCGGTTCCTCCCAACCCGTCGGAACTCCTTGCCGACCCGCGTGTTGACGAGTTGTTTGCAAAGCTGCGTGGTATGTATGACTATATCATAATTGATTCGGCCCCGGTAGGTATCGTGAGCGACACATTCGCATTGGTGCGTATCAGCGACGCCACCGTCTACGTATGCCGTGTCAACTACACCACCCGTCACGACGTAGCCATCCTCAATAACCTTCATGCCACCGACCGCTTCCGTAAACTATCTGTAGTTGTCAACGGCACCAAGCCGCGACGCACCTACGGCTATGGTGAAGAAGGCGTCGGCAAACACCGCAGATAAAAGATGCATTTCCGCATGATGGGTGTTTATGACTCGCAGAGATGGCTTTTGGTTGTTTATAAATGATAGGGAAATATAAGCTATATTACCGTGTGTTCATTGCAGTTTTTTGGATTGCGATGACATTCGGCTTTGTGGCAGATGAACTTCTGCCGTTTTTGGAGCCATTGCGCCCTGCCGTGTTTCTGTTGCTTGACGGCCTGGTTGTTTTGCTAGGGTTGGCAACTTTGCGGCAAAGGGGCGACATAATCGTGGCATTGTCATATATGGCGATAGCTGTGGTTTCCTCATTGATTGTAAATCATGGTTCAGTTGCGACATTTGTGAACGGTAGCCGTGATTTCGTGGGGCTTGTGCTTATGGTTCCGGTTTTGAGATATTTCCTGACATGCCGGTATGCGGATGATTTCCGAAAGTCGTTTAACCGTCAGCTTCGGATATGGCTATGGTTGCAGGCATTCTGCATCACATGGCAGTTTGCGCTGTATGGTGCCAATGACCATGGAGGCGGTTCGATGGGTTTCGGTGCTTCAGGTATAACATCGATGCTGATTTACCTGGTCTCGTTTTATCTGATTACACGTAATTGGGATTCATCCCGCTATTGGGACAGCCTTAAACGGAACAAGGAATATATCTTCCTGTTATATCCTACCCTGCTCAATGAGACCAAGGCCAGCTTCATAATGCTGGTAATATACTTTTTGCTGCTGGTCAAATATGACCGTCTGGCGGTGATGCGTCTTTTACTGGCATTCCCTATATCTGTTTGCGCTTTTGTGGGCTTGGCTGTAGCCTATTTCGATATAACCGACCAGGATCCAGAGAAAGTCCTGTCAAAAGAATTCTTTCAGAATTATTTCTATGGGGAAGACCTTGATTTTCTTGTAGAGGTGGGATGGATGCTGCAGGACGGTGAAATGGAAATCGACCCTTCAAACTGGTGGACTCTTGACATCCCGCGTTTTGCAAAGCCTGTGCTTGTAACCCCGATGCTTAGAAGTGAGACAAATGGGGGAGTGTGGCTTGGAGCCGGGGTGGGACAGTTCAAGGGTGGCCAGGTAATGTCGTCGACAAGGTTCGCACAAAACAACCAATGGCTTTTGCAGGGTTCCAAGATATTGCTGTTTTTTGTTTATGTGCAGCTTGGAATAATAGGGCTTATATGGATTATTGCAGTGCTTGCGCGTGATTTATGGCCGAGGGTCAACAGGCAGATTCCGTTTTCAATGCAAGTGCAGCTGTTTGTGCTGGCCGACATGCTCCTGATTTTCATTTATAATGATTCAATAAGGGTTTTGAGTTTCTGCCTTGTGTTTTTCTATGTAGCGCTTTCCATGCAGCCCTTGAAACAGGCTTCTGCCAAGGCCGTAAGCGCGGATGTGTGTCGTGATGGGACGGCATAGCGTGTTTGCCCCCCCGGTGGTACGTTATCGGTTGCGGGCAAACATCCTCCTGGCTTTTCGGATTATCCGTGTAAGCAGGCTTGGTTTCATCCGTGATAAAATTGCCGGCAGGCATTGTATCCCTTTTTCCTGGAATGAGCGCATGAAAATATCTGCTTGTTCCGGACGTTTGGCATTGCGCACCAAGGCTGGATTTGCCGTGACTGCCTGGTTATAACTGGATTTTTCCATTGTAAGTGAACATTGACTCAATGCCTCCAGGCCATTAGCTGAATTGGCAAGCACGAGTGATACACCTGATTTGTCATAGAACGACGGATGTATCCGGTCAATGCCCCAGTAATCGGCGAGAGTGATGTCGCTTTTTGATTTGCCGCATTTGGCAGGGCACTCATGGCATGACGGGCGGAGATAGAGGTCGGCAAGGAATCCACGCATGAACAGGTTGTTGACCCTGCGTTCATAGAACAGCACATTGTCGGCCTGTCCCGGTTTGCTTTTCCCGGAAATTGAGAACCCATAGTCGTTCCACCCGTGCCGAATATCCCTGAAATCTATTTTGGTAATTGATTCCATGGCGAGTGAGCCGTGTTTCCCGATTTTGTCAAGCAGTCCTGCCAGGTATGCTTGCCACACAGCCGGGCTTGGCACACCGTGGCATGCCACATCTACCGATAATAAAAGGTTTCCATAGTCTTTGCGCAGGAACAGTCTGAGCCCTGCAAGTTGGCATGGCGTACCCGAGAACAGCACTTTGCGTCCGGCTTTGAGAAATCGCTCGGCATCGGTATATGCTGTTCCAATGTTGCTCTGCACATATTTTGAACCTTGGAAAAATGCAAGCCCGGAAATGGTTTCGGTGTAACTGTGTTCAACGCCCCATTTACTGTCGAATCGTGCACCGAACACGACTCCCCCTTCATTTATCACATTGCAGGCCAGGGCATGAAACACGCCCCCGGAAGATGATTTCCTTCTTATGGAATCATTCATGTTTTTTGCTGCAAAAGTATTTATTGGTTCGCCTGGCAATGCCTGATGTATGACCGGGCATACTTTTTCGCATAGTCCGCAATGGATGCACATGGATTGGTCGACGAATGGATAGAGAAAACCCTCATCATCTTCTTGCATAGAGATGCAGCTGGTGGGGCATCGTTGGGTGCAGGCGTTGCAACCCACACAGTCTTGTTTGTTGGTTATGTCAATCATATGGCCTATGTTGGATGAGGATAGCTAATGCTTCTTGAGGCGTGTGATCAGTGCGTTTACAGGGGCTGCCAGTGTGCGGCGTTCGTCCTGATTCATGCTGAATTTCCAAAATGCAGGGATATACATAATTGAAAACAGAAGCATTCCCAAAATGAGGTGGCAAATCTTTGTATAGTCTACAAAATGACATGTAAGGAGGCCTGATGTTGTAAAGATTACCGGGATTACCATCATCTTTCCTATATCATGCCAAAAACGTGCTATATTAAGGCGTTGTGATTTGGCGTAATAGATGTTCATTATAATCCATTGCCCGGCAATAAGGGCTCCTCCGATGGCTACGGCACATCCGATTGCACCCCAATGGCGTGAGAATATAATCTGCATTGCCAGGCTTATCGTGGATATGGCAAGGTAGAGTAGTGAGCGGAACTTCATTTGGTTCCGAGCCTGGAGGATGGTTATGCCTGTGTTTTGAATCAGAGGGACAAACAATGTGATGAAAAAAATGCAGGTAATCAGATATGATTGATGGTATTCTGCACCGGCCCACACATTTATGAACCCGTTTCCGAACACCATGAAGCCTGAAAGCACGAATGCCATGACAATACACTGGAAGCGTCCCATGCGGATGAAGAGGTCGGAGAGTTCTTTATCGGATTTTTCATTTGCAACCATTGCAGTGACTTTCGGAAGAAGGACGCTGCAGATGGATGTGGAGAATGTCATATACATCTGCTGCAGAAGGATTGCTACGGAAAAAACCGCAACGGCTGCCGTGCCTGCAGTTGTGCCGAGCACAAACTGGCCGGTACCCCAATAAATCCTGTCCATTATTGCATTGAGAAAAATCCAAAATGAATAGAGCGATATTTCGCGGAGAAACGGCCAGTTGAAACGCCCGAACCACACTTTGATACGTAGTTTCCGTCGGCAATAGAGATAGTTTATGACCAATACCAGGATGTTGAATACGGTTTGCACCACCACCAGCGCTATAGCTTTGAACCCGATGGCCAGCATGGCTATCATAACGGCGGTTGACAATATGATGCGGATTATGTTCACTCCCCGCTGGAAGATAAAGTTTTCATATGCAGTTATGATGGAACCGAATATGCTGAGTGGGAATGTAACCAGCAGGTTAAGGGTAAGGAGCAGCATCATTATGCGAGCCTGTGATGTGTCGGCTGCGGTCATGGTGCGGTCGAAAAGGGTATCGACATTGTAGTATAGTGCCAAGCCTCCGGCGAATGCTATCAGCCCTATGACAGAGTAGACTATTAGGAACATGCCGAACATTTCCCATTGCTCGCGTTGCTTGCGTTCGGCACGGAACTTCGCGGTGTAGCGGATTATGGCGTTTCCGAATCCGAAGTCGAGAATGGTCAGATATGCTATGACTGATGCCACGAGCGAATATAGGCCGTAGTCGTTCTGTCCCAGCATTCGCAGCATGTAGGGGGTATATAGCAGTCCTACGAGTGTGTTTAGCCCGATAATGACATAGTTTAGTGCTGCCCCGATTTTGATTTGGTTCACGGTTGACTGGTCTTATCGTGTTTTGACAGGGATTCTTTTAAGAAGTTGATTGATTTCGAACGGAATGCATTAAGACGCGTCTCAACTGCGTTCCAATTGATTGGGGCGGCGGCAATTCTTTGGGCCTCATTTGTTGAATCAGTCATACGGTCATATAGTCCTAATGGTTCTAACAATGATTTCAACCGGGCATTGCCTCTGACCGGATTGGCGATTGTAATAAATGGCTTACGAAATATTATAGAGAATATGGTTCCGTGGAAGGAGTCGGTGACCACGAAATCTGCATCGCGGAACATGGCCAGCCATTCTTCCATGGATGCGGATGCAGGGTTGCAATCGTGTACCGGGAGATGTAGATGTTTTCTTAAACCGGATAGTATCTTCAGCCTGGATTTGTCGGGGTCGAGAAGGTAGCTGCCGATATAGGGGGTGGTTGAAACCGGGATGCTGGTGCAGAGCCTGCCATATTGTTCTGCGTCAAGCAGCAATGCAGGGTCTGCCACCCATTCGGCATGATGCCCAAGGTGTCTGCGACATAGTTCGGCTCCTGATTTTTCCCTGACGGAGACGTAATCGAACAGTTCGATTAAACGGGCACACTCCAAAGTCTGCGATTCGGAATATTCCCAGCGGTCGGTGCCGAATGATGCAGCATATGATATTCTCACAATGTCGGCGGTTTCGGCGAACCTGAAATACATATCCTCGATGCAGGCATTATACTTCGGTCTCCATATTTGGTCGCTACCGCAAATCAAGGCGTTGATTCCCGGCGGCACGGCATATCTTGGTATGGAGATGGTGGAGATATATGTATCGGTGAATTCCGATAGATTGCGGCGTTGGCCTGTATGTGCAGTTCTGAAAAAGTTACACATGTTGCCCCCCGGAAGGTAGGGCATCAATTTTAACCAGCGCACAAAGGGTGCGATACGTTCTCGAAGCGAGAGTGGTTCATAAACTTGGGCAACACATATAGTTACCGGTTCATGCCCCAAAGCCCGCAGAGTCTCCTGCAGGGCGAAATTTTGGATAATTCCACCGAAATTATTTTTTAAGGGTTGTGTTACGATGCCTGCTTTCATTGCAATCATGCCGGTATGCACCAATTCATTCCAAGTGGGTGTGCTGGTTACTTTAGTATGCAAAGATAGTACTTTTGTACCGTGTCTGAAAATTTTTATGGAGTTGTAAATCATTCGGGATGCATCATCACAATGATGTCGGCGGAATATTTGCTTATCTGTCAGGTATAGGCATTGTCCTGTTTGCCCGTCATATGAAAAATGTGTAACTTTGTGAAATAATGGAAGTGGTGTCTGTGCACAACAGGCACATAGTCTAAATATCCCTAATGCTACAATATCAGCTCTTTTACTGGATTCAGAATAACAAATTGCTTTTGAAAATAGCCTCTCCGATTAAAAAATTTGTAAAAAAACGTTTGGAGAAACAGATAAGGAAGCATCCTTTGCGTCGTTTCAACAGGCTTCATAAGCTTTATTTCGGGAGAGAGTTAAATCTTTGGCCTCCGAAAACTCTATGTGAAAAGTTCCTTTGGATGGAATATGCCACCGACGTCAGCCAATGGAGAAGGCTGACCGATAAAGTCTCGGTGCGCGATTATATCGCAGGGCTTGGGTTGGAAGAATATCTGCCTAAGGTGTATCATGTACTTGACGAACTTCCGGCGTTTGATGATTTTGTGGCTCTTTTGCCCCGGCAGTGTGTAGTGAAAACAAGTCATAGCGGAGGCTCGGAAGGGGTACGCGTTATTTCTTCAAAAAAGGATTGTGACCTTGCTGAAGTTTATAATGCCATGTCGAAGAGCATGCATGACCCATATGGCGAACGTCTGGGGCAGCCGCATTACACCGGGATAAAACCAAGGCTGATTATAGAAGAGTTCCTTTCAAATGCAGAAGGCGACTTTGCCGCCCCGTTGGATGATTATAAATTTATGTGTATAAATGGAAGTCCTGTCGTAATCAATGCTATCGGGGAGCGGGATATTAAAAATCACACATGGCTTGACCAGTACTATAATCTGGATATGGAACTTCTTCCCTGGGAAAAGCAGCAATGTGGGAAAACTGTTCGTAAGCCAAAACGGCTCAAGGAGATGGTGAATTTGGCAAACAAACTGGCAAAACCGTTCCCGTTTGTGCGTGTCGACCTATATGACACATCACGAGGTATAGTTTTTGGTGAATTGACTTTTACGCCCGGTTTCGATTTCTTCATAGGGACTTATGGGGAGAATGTGCTTCATATGGGGGAAAGCATAGACCTTTCAGGGCAGCGGCAGATAAATGATATTCCCCGGGAGTATCTATAGTTAGCGGATTGTCGAGGTATGGAAGTTGATTTTATCGGTATGCCGATGAACCTGGGATGCGGGTGTTCGGGAGTTGAGCGTGGCACGGAGGAAATGCGAGACATCGTGTTTGGATCCTCCCGGTTGCATAAATGGAACGATTTGGGCGACATTCCTTGTGAGTCGTGGGCCGATGCTGTTGCCGGAGATGATTTATTGCCGTATATAACCGGGATTTGCCATGCTTGCTGTCGGTTACGTGATGTAGTGGCACATTCTTTAAATCATGGTCATTTCCCGTTTATCGCCGGTGGTGACCATGTTTTGAGTTGGGGGTCGTTGTCAGGTGTCCTGAATGCTGTTGATAATCCACAATGCCTTTATATTGATGCGCATGGCGATTTTAATGCGGCAGCATGGTCTCCGTCGCATAATGTGCATGGTATGCACATGTGCTATCTTTTGGGATTCGATGAGATGCCGGTTGCCGGGGTAATACAGAATAATCGGTATTTGTCGCCGGCAAATGTGTTTTTCAGCGGCACACGCAGCCTTGATTGTTATGAGCGGCAGATGGCTGATGCTTTCAACCTGAAAATGTCAAGGGGATATCCTGACTATTTGAATGGGTCTGAGAACCTTCATATAAGTTTCGACGTCGATGTGCTAGACCCTGCGGTTGCGCCTGGCACAGGTGTGCCAGAACCCGATGGACTTATGCTTGATGAAGCAATGAATGTTTTATCGGAGGCATTCAGGCGTAATAAGGTTGTGTCATTTGACCTTGTGGAGTTCAACCCCTCGCTTGATGTGGAAGGGAGAACCCGTAAAGTGGTTGATGAGGTTATCTACCGTCTTGATAACGATTTATTGCCATAGCGCAGGGCAGCCGTGATGTTGCCTCTATGCCGTAATGGCATGGTCGAGTTTGCGGATTCAAGCATTTTGTGCCATATCCTGTTACAGGAGCGTGTTGTATATATCTTGTAATTTTTCTACAATTTTTTCATGACAGAAGTTTGCGGCATGTTTGCTTGCATTCGCCCCGAGGCGAAGTCTTTCTTCGGGATGATTTGCAAGGTAGATTATGGCTTCTGCAATCTGTTCTACATTCCCCGGTTCTACCACAATGCCGTTAAATCTATCGGTTACTAGGTCTGTGATGCCCCCTACGGCGGTTGTTATAACCGGTATCCCGTGGCCGATTGCTTCCAGAATCGATATTCCGAATGATTCAAAATAGGACGGATGGATGAATATGTCGGATTTCTCAAGGAGCTGTTTTTTCTCATTCTCACCTAACCAACCATCGTAGATAACCGTATCCTGTAGTCCTAAGTGGCTGATGGTATCATGCATGCGGTCAATTTCTCCATTGCCCCCGATATGGAATTCGATATTTGTATGCAGCCTGTTTTTACATATTGCGATTGCTTCAAGTACCTCGAATATGCCTTTGCGGCCGGTTATAACACCGAAATAGGATAATATTAGGGTATCGGGATGGGTGCAGTTGTTATTCGTTTTAGCTATTATAGAGGGAATACTGTTATGCAGAAGTGCCACATTGTCGTTCAGATTCACTCGTTTCAGGAAGTTTACGAAATAATTCGATACAGTTACCAACATATCGGCCTTGTGGCAGATATAGTTGACTGAGCGAGGGTTGTGCGCATGGAATTTCTCAAATTCCGCTCCATGAATGTGCAGTATGACTTTTTTTCTGAATAATTTGAAAAGTAATACGAAAATGCCGCTGCGGTAGAAGTCGGAGTATGAGGCGGAATGGATATGTACAATCTTATAGCGTGTCGGCAGATATCGGAATGCTTTCAGCACGGCTACAAAGGGCAGCACGTATTTGCGCCATCCGGGTTGTTGAAGTTTCAGGAAATTGAAAGTTTCCATCATATCTTTCTGACATGATATAACTGTGGAAACACCACCTTTTCCGTGGTAGTCAATGCCTGCCACAATGATATGGGAGCTTATATTTTCAGGTATCATGTCAGATAATTCCTTTTGATTTCCAAAGTAAAAGATGAAGCTTATGGGCAAGGATGCTATAGTGCCGGATATTGAGGCAAAGATGTGTATGCAGGGTACGCCCTATGCCTACAAGTTGTTTCATTTCGGTGAAATTTATGAACTTGCGAGTGCGTGCATCGATATTCTCAAGAAATTCTTTCCGAAATCCTTTTTCAGCAAACTCGCATATGCTTAATGCGATAAAACGGTCGTTTGCCGATGATAATGACGGGGCATTCTTGCTTATGAGGTCATGGCATATGCCTAGGACCTTGAACTGAGATGCCACATCTGCTTCGGTCAATTTACGGTGTGTGCTGGATTCCGGGTTTTGACGATATATATAGGTCGTTTTACAAACGGGTTTTATCGAAGGCTTGCAACGTGTCAGTATTTCAACGAGCAACAATCTGTCCTCGGAGAATAATTGCTGTGAGAGTGCCTGGGGATTTATCTGGCTGAATAATCTACGGTGAAATAACGAACCGCATAGCGACGGGGTATTCCAATGTAAGAGGGAGTCAAGATAGGTGAGGTAGGTCGAGCCTGCCCGTTTGGCCCGTTCCCGTATGGTCTTTTTGCCTATGTCGTTGGTCAGGCACATGTTTCCTACTGTAATCTCGGAATTGTCCTTTATTGCTGCATCATACAGGACGGCCAATGAATTCTTTGGCAGGTCGTCGTCAGCATCGAGAAAAAAGAGATAGGAGCCGGTGGCATTGCTATATGCGGTTTCCCGGGCTTTCATCGGCCCGAGGTTGGAGGGGTGGGTGATGATGCGGATGCGGGGGTCGGATGCGGCGTAGGCGGCGAGGATTACGGCGGAGGTGTCGGGGGAGGCGTCGTTGACACAGATTACCTCGAAGTCGGTGAAGGTCTGTGCCAGCACGGAGTCGAGGCAGCGCGGCAGGAACCGCTCGACGTTGTAGACCGGGATTAGAACGGATATGGCGGGAGTATTGGTGGCTGGCTTTTGCATAGGGGAATGACCTTTTTCGAATAGCGGAATAACGGGATGTAGGAGGTGGGCTGAAATCAGATGTTTCTGCTCCTAAGGAGGTTGCAAACGGAATGATGGCGCTTGTCCAGGCTGTTCAGAGTTTTGTCAGGATGGAGTGGATGACGGGTTCCATTATGGTGTAGCCGGAGGCGTTGGGGTGTACGCCGTCGTCGGAAAAGGTGACGGGGAGGGCGCGGTCGCCGGGGTGTACCATCGGGGTGTAATAGTCGGCAAACGGGATTGAGTGGGCGGTTGCATATGCACGGATGCGCCTGTTGAGGTTCTCGATTTTATCGGGTGCATCGGTAATTTCGGGGCGCCAGGGGAATGACGCGGCCGGGAGGATGGTGGTCAGCACTATTTTGATGCCGTGTGCCTTGGCAAGTTCGGCCATGGTTACGATGTTGGCATAGGTGCGGTCTTCGTCGTAGGGGGCGCCGTCGTTGACGGCGATGTCGTTGCACCCGATTCCGAGCACGATTGCCGTGGGGTCGAGGTCGATGGCGTCGGCACGGAAACGTAGCAGCAGGGTGTAGGAGGTCTGCCCCGCGATGCCTCGGTTTATGTAGCCGTTCCGGGTGAAGAATTCAGGGTGGGTGTGGTTCCAGAATTCGGTGATGGAGTTGCCTATGAACACTACGCGTTTCTCATCCTTCTGTCTGGGCGGAACGGCCTTGTTCTCTGCTGCATAGCGGTTGAATTGTGCCGCACCGACAACATTGTTTGTCTGGGCTGTGGCGCCGATTGTTGTTGCAATGATGGCTATGCAGAGGTTGAGCAGTCGTTTCATAGGGTGTGAAAGGTGTTTCGGTTATGTTGCACAGGGATGTATCCCCCGCAGGGGAGGAGGTGCGCCGGTTACCGGCGCCCTCCTTTGGAGTTCTTTTTCTGCTGCTCGCGGAGCATTGCCTGTTGCTGGCGCTGTGCTTCCTCAAGGCGTGCCATGAAGCCTGATTTCTTTTTGGGCTTGGCGGCGTTGGCCATCATTCGGGCGCGCATCTTGTCTTCGTTGACGCATGCACGGAAAATATAGGTCTGCACGATGGTGATGAGCAGTGAAAGGAAGTAGTAGTAGCTCAGGCCGGATGCATAGTCGTTGAATATGAACAGGAACATCACAGGCATGAGGTACATCATCCATTTCATGCCGGGCATCGAGCTTGACGATGGCTGGTTCTGCATGTTGATGCGTGTATAGATGATGTTGGTCACGGTCATCAGAAGGCAGAACAGGCTCACGTGGTTACCGAACCAGGGTATGGTGAAGGGGAGTGTGAAAATCACGTCGGGTGCGGCGAGGTTCTTGGCCCACAGGAATGATTCACCCCTGAGTTCGATGCATGATGGGAAGAACCAGAACATGGCGATGAGTATCGGCATCTGCAACAGCATGGGGACACAGCCTGAGAAGGGGCTGGCACCGGCACGCGAGTAGAGCGCCATGGTTTTCTGGTTTCGGGTCATGGCGTTTTCCTGACCGGGATATTTTTCGTTGATTTCCTTTATCTCGGGTGCCAGGAGGCGCATTTTTGCCTGCGACACAAGGCTTTTGTATGTCAGCGGGAAGAGGATGACCTTGATGAAGATTGTGAGCAGCAGGATTATGATGCCGTAGTTGGATATGAACTGGCTCAGGAATGTGAACACGGGGATGATTATCAGCGTGCTTATCCAACGGAACACCGACCATCCCAGGGGGATGAGGCGTGTGAGGTCGAGGTTCTCGGCTGTGTCGGGGTCGATCTGTTTGTCGAGTTTCGACAGTAGGGGGTAGAGGTTGGGGCCGATGAAGATGTCGATGCTCACGGGTGTTTCAGCCGTGGAGTTATAATCCATGGTGGTTTTGGCGGTGAGGTCTTTCACGAAGCCGGGTTCATGTTTGAGGTCCTTCGATTCGACTTCGGCAGCCACGAAGTGGGTGCGGGGAATCATCACCGACGAGAAGAACTGGTTTTTGAAGGCAATCCATTTAAGGCGTTGCTTGAGGGTTTCGGAGTGGTCGCCCTGTGCAGATATGTCGTCGGGGGTGTCGCCCACATATTTATAGTATATGCCGGAGTTGCGTTCCTCGAATACGCGTCCCTGCTCGTTGCGCCCCATGTGCTGGTGCCACTGCATCTCTACTGTGGCCACGCTTGGGGGTATTACACTTTCCATGCGCTGTTGCACCACATCCATCTTCACTACATATGATCCTTGCGGGAGGGTGTAGCGCAGTGCCCACATCGCGCCCTTTCCAAGGTCGAGTTTCATCATCACCGTGGAGTCGTTGACAACTTCGGGTGTGAAATAGAAGTTGCCGGTGTCGAAGCGCTGTGTTGCGGAAGTGAGGATGAAGTTATAATTCGCCTCGTTCAGCTGCCATACGTCGACATGGGTCGTGTCGATTTCGTTGGTGCCGGGCTTGGGGAGGTAGTTGAAATAGTCGAGCAGGGTTGCGCGAGCGATGTTTCCGCCATGGGTGGAGATGTCAAGGCTCAGGACGTCGTTTTTGAGGGTTACAAGCTTCTCTTCGCCGTTGAGGTGGCGTGCGAACCCACGGTAGCGGTCGGCGTCGGATAGTGCCGAACGGAGGTTGCCTATGGCTGTGCGCCGGTTTTCGAGCGACAGGTCATCGCCGAACTGCGATGCGGCCACGGCTTCGAATGTGAGAGTCGTGTCGGCACCGCGGACAGTCCCGGTCACAGTTGCGCCGTCGTAGCTCAGTGCAACGTTTTTGTTGCTGTAAGTGATGGGGTATTCGGCACCTTCGGATGCGGTTGTGCCTACTTGTCGCATTATAGCCGGTATGCCTGCCAGCTCGGCCGGGGAGATGGAGTCGACAATCAGCGATTGCTCTGCCTCGCGGGCTTCGCGTGCCTGTTGCTGTTCGGCCTGCTCCTGGAGCTGTTGCTGTATTTTTTCCTGGTCGCCCTTGTTGAGGTACATGAATCCGAAGATTACAAGCCCCATCATGAGCATGCCGTAGATAGTGTTTTTGTCCATGAGTTCGAAGTCGTGGTTTTTAATGTTGTTAATCGGCTGATGTTTTACCTAAGGCCGGCTTTTTTATCGTCCTGGTATTTTATGGCTGCGCTTACGAAGCTTATAAACAGCGGGTTGGGGTTCAGTACTGTCGATGAGTATTCGGGGTGGTACTGGGTGCCGACATACCAGCGTTTACCGGGGATTTCAACCACTTCGACCAAATGGGTGTCGGGGTTTTCGCCTACACATTTCATCCCGGCCTCTTCGAACCTGGCACGGTAATGGTCGTTGAATTCGAATCGGTGACGGTGGCGTTCGCTGACGGTCGGTCTGCTATAGGCTTGTGCCGGTGTCGAGCCTGGTGTCAGCGCGCAGTCGTAGGCGCCTAACCGCATTGTCCCACCCATGTTCGATATGCTTTTCTGATCTTCCATCAGGTCGATTACATTATCGGGTGTGGTGGGGTTCATCTCGGTGGAGTTGGCTTGCGGGAGGCCGAGCACGTTGCGTGCGAACTCGATTACCATGCATTGCATCCCCAGGCATATCCCGAAAGTCGGCACATCATGTTCGCGACACCATTTCAGGGCGGCGAATTTCCCTTCGATTCCCCGGTGGCCGAAGCCAGGGGCTACGATTACGCCGTCGAGTGGCGATAGTAGCTCGTCGGCATTGTCATCGTTGAGCTTTTCCGAATGTATGAACCGCAGGTCAAGACGGCGGTCATCGTAGGTGGCGGCCTGGAATAGTGATTCGTTTATCGATTTATATGCATCGGGCAGCTCGACATATTTCCCTACTATGCCTATGGTTACGGTTTTTTGTGCATTCTCCATTTTGTGGAGGAAACGTAGCCATGGGGCAAGGTCGGGTTCCTGTTGCACAGGGGTGTCGGTCAGACGGATAACGAGGTCGTCGAGGTGTTGTTCGTGCATCTTTACCGGGACCTGGTAGATTGACGGGACATCGATTGACTGCACTGCGGCATCGGGTGCCACATTGCAGAACAGGGCGATTTTGCGCCTTGCCTCAGGTGTTATGTCGCGTTCGGTGCGCAACACGAGTATGTCGGGCTGGATGCCGAGTTCCTGTAGTTTTTTTACCGAATGCTGGGTGGGTTTGGTTTTGAGTTCCTTTGCAGCTGCTATATATGGCACATAGGTGAGGTGTATGCACAGACTGTCATGTCCGAGTTCCCACCGCAGTTGCCTAACTGCCTCGAGGAATGGGAGCGATTCGATGTCGCCTACCACCCCGCCTATTTCGGTAATTACGAAGTCGAAACGGCCGGTGTTGCCCAGTTGCTTCACATTGCGTTTTATCTCGTCGGTGATGTGGGGTACAATCTGCACCGTCTTGCCCAGGTAGTCGCCGCGTCGTTCCTTGTCGATGACGCTGCGGTAGATGCGGCCGGTGGTCACATTGTTGGCGCGGGTTGTCCGGATGTTGGTGAAACGTTCATAGTGGCCCAGGTCGAGGTCGGCCTCATGCCCGTCGACGGTTACATAGCATTCGCCGTGTTCATAGGGGTTGAGCGTGCCGGGGTCGATGTTGATATAGGGGTCGAATTTCTGAATCGTGACCCTGTAGCCCCGGGCTATCAGCAGATTGGCCAACGACGACGAGATTATGCCTTTCCCGAGGGAGGAAACCACGCCGCCGGTGACGAAGATGTACTTTGTATTCACTGTTCTAAATGCTTTATTAAACTGCAAAGTTAGTGAATTTTTATAATTCTTTTATGCGGCGTGTGAAATCAATCATCTTGATGGCTGTTTCGGCTGCTTCGGTTCCTTTGTTGCCGAGTGAACCCCCGGCGCGGTCGATTGCATCTTGTTCGTTGTCTACGGTCAGCACGCCGAAAATCACAGGGATATCGCAGTCTGCATTAAGCGATGTTATGCCTTGTGTGACGCTTTGGCATACATAGTCGAAGTGAGGGGTCCCGCCGCGGATTACGCAGCCGAACACGATTACGGCATCATACATGCTGGCCTCGATAAGCTGTGAGGCGGCGTAGGTGAGTTCTACCGCGCCCGGCACCTGGAAAATGTCGATGTCGTCGGCGGGTATGCCTTGTTTTTCGAACAGGTCGGTTGCACCTTTGGTGAGGCGCGACGTTATATGACCGTTCCATTCGGCAGCCACGATGGCTACACGGATGTTTTCTAATTTCGGGAGGTTGCCTGATGGTGCAGCACCTTGTATAGAGGTCGACATAGGGGGAGGAGATTTAAGTTATAAGTTGTAAGTTTTAAGTTTTAAGTTATAAGCGGGGGGCTTTGGTCAGGATTTTTCGCGGGCGGCGTGTCCGAGGTAGCCTCCGTGATGGCGGAGGGCATAGTCGCGGATGGTGAAGCCGCTGCGGTTCATTACGTTGACTACAAGGATGTCGCCAATCACTGTCATCAGCGTGGTGGAAGTGGTGGGGGTAAGCCCTAGGGGGCACACCTCCGGGGCACCGCCGGTGAAAAGCGTGGCATCGGCCATTTCGGCCAAAGCGCTGTCGGCATGCCCGGTTATGGTGATTATAGGGATTGTCGGGATGAGGTTGCGTGCGAGCGACACGAGTTCTATAATCTCGCGTGTCTTGCCAGAGTTGGAAATCAGCAACATCACATCATCGGGTTGCAACACTCCGAGGTCGCCGTGCTGGGCTTCGGAGGGGTGGAGGTTTACGGCAGGTATGCCCGTGCTGCTGAACGTTGTGGCTATGTTCATGGCAATCTGCCCGGCTTTACCCATGCCTGAGGTGACGAGCTTTCCCCTGCGGCGGTGCACATGTTCGAGAATCAGCTCGACGGCACGGTCGAAGTCGGGGGAATATGGTATGTTGCGGATTGCGTTGCTCTCGGCTTCGAGAATCTGACGCATGGAGGTTTCTATATCCATAAGCTTACGTTTTGCGGTATTGGTTTGACACCGCTATGCAAAATTAACGTTTTCCTTGCGATTGGGCAAACGGATTCGGTCGGGGTGGCCGCGGCTTTCAGCTTTCGTAACGGCGCAGGGATTCTACCCATGCTGCGTCGAGCTCGGGCGAGGTTGCAGTTGCCGGGTCGAACGATGCCATCACTGTTTCGGCCACGCATTTCACATCTCCTGTGAGGGGGTTCACAACCCGTTGCTCCAGGATGAAGCTTCGGCGGGAAATCTTGATGCATGCCGTTGCCACAGCGAGCGGTTCGCGGAAATAGGCCGGTGAGAAGAAGTTCACGTTGATGTTGACAATTACCACCCCTGGGCCTTTGATGTCGAGGGGGGCGCCTGTCACCGCTTCGAAGTAGCTGACTTTGGCCAGGTCCATAAACTGGAGGTAGACCGAGTTGTTGAGGTGGCCGAGAAGGTCGAAATCGTTGAAACGTGTCTGCACGTCGACTATGTGGCGGAACGGGTGTCCGGCCTGTGGGACCTTTGGATTGTTGCAGGGGGGGAGCTGTATTGTTGCCGGCATTGTTTTATGTTTGTTTTATTTTGTGTAATTTTTTGATGTCGTATGATTCAATGAATCTTGATCTCGGTTATCACTTCGGCGCCCAGGGTTTCGTTGATACGCCTCATTATGGCGTTGCGTGCGAAGCCCAGTTCGGTTTTCATCGGGGCGGAGGCTATGTAGACATGCAGCACACCTTTTGCCACATACCGCCTCATGGTCTGGCGGTTCACTCCCGGCCCCACTATGTCAGGCCACATGAAGGCTGCGCGATGTTCCAGCATCTCGCCCTTGGCCGACGATGAATCGATTACCTTGTCGATAATCTGCCGGATAGACATTGGTTCGACCCGTTTCATTGGCAGGAGGCAGGGGTGAATGCCCCGTCGGCCACAATCCATGTGCGGTGGTCGGCGGGAGAACTTGAAATCAGGCTGTCAAGATGGTCGCGGTTTGTGTCGGTGATGAAAATCTGCCCGAACATCGGTTCGGATGCTATTTCTATCAGCCTTGCAACACGTGTGGCATCCAGTTTGTCGAAAATGTCGTCGAGCAGCAGCAACGGTTTCATTTTCGTGGCGCGTGCCAGGAATTCATATTGGGCAAGGCGCAGGGCTATCACATATGTCTTGCACTGACCTTGCGATGCTGCACGCCTCACGGGCATGCCGTTCAGTTGCAGGTCGATGTCGTCGCGATGGGGGCCTACGGAGGTGTGGCCTACAATTTCGTCGCGACGCCTGGTTTCGTCGAGCAGGATAGGGAGGGAATCGGGATCGTCGGCCAGGTGGCTGCGTAATGGCATGGCCGGGATTTCGCCGTCGGAGGCTATCCTGGAATAGAATGCCGTGAAAATTTCGGTGAGTTCGGCCACGCGGGTTTGGCGTGCGCGGGTTATGTAGGCTGCCGAACGGCTCATTGCCAGTTCCACGGCCATGTAAAGCCCCGGGTCGGCCACATGGTCGCGCAGCAGCTTGTTGCGTTGTTGCAGTGCCCGTGCGTAGCGGATCAGATGGTCGAGATAGGCGGCGTCGGTTTGCGAAATCACCATGTCGATGAATCGGCGGCGCTCCTCACCCGTCCCGGCAATCAGGTCGTGGTCGGACGGCGAAATCATCACCAGCGGGAACGCGCCTATGTGTGAGCTGAGGCGTTCGTATTCTTTCCCCTTTCGTTTGAACGATTTGCGCTTGCCCGGCATCAGTCCGAGTGAAAGTTCTTCGTCGGCACCTTTGCGCGTGTAGATGCCGCGCAGGGTGGTGAACTCCGCCCCTCTCCGCATCAGGGCGGCATCGGTCAGGCCGCTGAAGCTTTTGCAGAAACTGAGGTAGTGGATGGCGTCGAGCAGGTTGCTTTTACCCATCCCGTTGTTGCCGAGGAGGCAGTTGATTTTCGGGGAGAACTCCATCCTGGCCTCGGCTATATTTTTGAAGTTGGTTATATTCAGTTCGTTAAGCGTCATCGGAGAGTTTTTTATTTTAGCATTATCGCTGCAATAAGGAGCAGGGCGGTGTAGAGGAACATGGCGCAGGCTGTTTGTCCGAGCAGGGGGTTGAGGGCCTTGCCGTGGAATTTGCGTAATCGTTCCCACAGAAAGAAATTGAGGTAGAGATAGAGCGACGGGGCGACCCATGCATATGGCATAAGGCGCCATATCGGGAACATAAGAATCGCAGCGAGTATGCCGTTGATGAGATAGAGGGTAGTGGCTGCCTTAGGCCCGTATTTGACCGCAAGCGTTAGTTTGCCGACGGCTGCATCCTCTTCGCGGTCGCGATAATTGTTTACAATCAGCACGTTGGCGCCCATAAGGCCGATTGAAAGCGATGTTATCCACACTTCGGCCGGACAGCTTCCGGCCTGAATCCAATAGGTGAGGGTTACCGGAGCTACGCCGAAAAACAGGATTACGGCCACCTCACCCAGGCCGTGGCGCGACAATGGGTAGGGGCCTGCCGAATAAGCCAGGGCGCCGCACACAATTACAACACCGGCCGCTACGAGCCACCATCCCCCCCAGTAGACGAGGGCCAGTCCTACCAAGGCTGCCGTGGCAAGGGTGATGAGGGTGGCGTTGAGCATGGCTCGCGGGGTTATATCGCCTTCGGCCACACCACGGCGCGGGCCTACGCGCCCTTTGCTGTCGAGGCCGTCGCGATAGTCGAAGTATTCATTGGCGAAGTTCGAGGCAATTTGTGCCAGCACGGCGAAGGTGAAGCATATTGTTGCCGGTAGCCATTGGAATGTGTGGTTGATGATTGCGAGGGCTATGGCTGCCAACACCCCTGACACGGAAACCGGGAGCGTGCGCAGCCGCATGGCCTCCACCCAACAGGCTGCTGCCGGGCGTCGGGTGGCATTCTGACGGGTTGTAGGTTTGTTTCGGTTCATTTCAGTCGCAGGGTTATCAGCCCGCTCGAATCGAAGCGTGGCAGAGCGAGCAGTTGTACGGGTGCCATGCGCGAATAGGGGCTTCCCGAACAGTCGCCTATGATGTCTACCCCGGCACCGTGCAGGGCATCCTCGACTGCCTTCAATGCTATTTCGGGAGTGTTGTTGTCCTTGCTCAGATGGCACAGGAATATGTTGCGGAGCGAGTGGCTGTAGATTTCGGCGAGATAGCGTGCTGTAACCTCGTTGTCGAGGTGGCCGTTGTCGGATAGGATGCGTGCTTTGAGGTATTCGGGATATGGGCCTGCGGCAAGCATTGCTTTGTCGTAGTTTGCCTCAATCATCAGGTAGTTTGCCTGGCGCATGTAGAAGTCGGCGCGTTCCGACACACAGCCGAGGTCGGTTGCCACGGCTATCGAATGGTTGCCGTGGGTGATGAAGAAACCGCAGTTGTCGGTTCCGTCATGCATCACGTCGAAGGCGAGAAGTGAGAAGTTGCCGATGTTGAACTGATGTTCTTTGTAGATGGGGCGGTGATAATCCTTTATCCGGTTTGAGATGCAATGTCGGCGTAGCATGCCGTTGAGTGTTCGTGGTGTGCAGTAAACGCTCATATGGCGGTATTTGCGCACCAGGCCGTAGACGTAGCGCACGTGGTCGGAATGATCGTGGGTCAGCACGATTCCTTTCACTGCGTCCATCTTTATGCCGTTGCGGCCAAGTTCGTCGACCACTTTTGTTATGTCAACCCCGGCGTCGATAAGCACCCCGGTGGTGTCATCGCCGATGAATGCGCAGTTGCCCGAACTCCCGCTGCCGAACGATATGAATTTCAGCCGATCGATTACAGGTATATCTTCTAGCGGCGAGAATGTGTCGCCATCGCCGAAAAGTTCGCGGCGTTTGAGGTTTCCGATGTCGGCGGCACGTTTTGCCGCCTGTTCTATGCCCGGATGCACGGGCAGACGTTCGGCCTCTGGAAAGAGCGTGCTTTCCAAATCGTCGAAGAGACCTTGCATCCCTTCTGTTGCGCCGGGTCGTTTTCTGTAGCGTGCCATCGCGGGTTGGTTATTATGGATTTTTCTGAAACTTATGAATTATGAATATAGTAGGAAGATGGTGGGGATTTTATCGTAGTTATACGATGCTTTCGCCCATTTTGAAAGTGGCATTGTCTGTATCGATTCCCGTTGGCCGGTGATGTCGGAAGCCACGCAAAGGAGCATGTTGCCGGGCAGTGTCCGTGTCAGTTCGCCAATCAGGCGGTTGTTGCGATAGGGGGTCTCGATGAAGATTTGCGTTTGACGTTCGCGTGCTATCCGCCGTTCCATTTCCTTGAATTTGGCAGTTCGCTTCTGGGCGTCGATAGGCAGGTAGCCGTTGAAGGCAAAGCTTTGTCCGTTGAATCCCGAACCCATCAGGGCCAGCAGCAGGCTCGAGGGGCCTGTAAGCGGCACCACCTTCAATCCTTTGCGTTGCGCTACTGCCACTGCGTCAGCCCCCGGATCGGCCACGGCCGGACAGCCGGCTTCGGAAATGACACCCATCGGCTCCCCTTGCTTGAGAGGTCGCAGCATGGCGGCCACTTCCGCAGGGTCGGTGTGCTCGTCGAGCACCGTGAACTGCAGGGTGTTGATGTCGATAGATGGGTCAACCCGTTTTAGGAAACGCCGGGCCGACCTCACGTTTTCCACAATGAAGTGACGGATGCCACGCAGCAACCGTGCGTTTCTTTCAGGGAGAACATCGGCAATTGCCGATGTGTCGCTCAAAGGCACAGGAAACAGATAGAGCGCCGCTTCGATAGCCGCGCTCTCGGTTGCCGGTGTCGTTGCATTATCATTCATAACACAAAGGTAGCAAAAAAAGTGGAAATTACCATCCGGTATGTGTTATGGTGTCAACTTGCCTTATAGATATGGGGAAGGCGCTGTGTCGCAAATGTGACACAGCGCCTTCAATTAATTTATATCAGATCAGGGGGCGGAATCTCGTTTCGTATAATCCGTAGTCCCTGATGTCGGATTGTCAGCGAACAACAATCTTGGTTACGGTTGAACCCTGGCGCTTGATTACAAGCTGGCCAGCTTCGGGATTAGCCACGCGTACACCCTGGAGGTTGAAGTATTCAACGGGAGCGTCAGCATCGTTGTCGGAAATAATGCCTTCAACACTGCCTTCTCCGTTCCCTAAAAGGTCGATTTCCAAAAGTTGGAAGTCAAGATCAAAAATCGAGGTACCTTTTGCTTGCTGTACTGACGGGTCGGTTGCAATGGCTGCATCTACGCTAATGAGATGGGATACGGGGTAGGTATAGCCGCCTTCGGTTTTCTGTTCAACAGTGATTGGGAATACGATGGTATTGCTGCGGTTGGTGTCGTCAATAAATGACTGTAAATAGAAATTGGTTTTTACACCGAAATTATTTTGGTCATAAAACACAACCTGGTCGGTTGATGTAGCAGTTTTGGCTTCCTTATCGATAGTCATTGTGATTGTCATATCCCAAGCACCAAAGAAGCCGTTGATTTCAAGATCGCCTTTTTGGTTTAACTGGGCATATATAAACTCAGAAATATTCTGAGCATCTGACAAGTCGGGCTTTTGGCCAGGGAGGATGTACGTTACGAGGCTATTGATTTGATGCATTGCAACTTGGTACACCTGGCAATATATATTTTTGCCGGGTGCGGCTCCAAATTCACCAATCAACATACATGATGTATAGTACGTGCCGTCATCCTTGCCAATGTAGACGAGTGAACGAGTTGCTGCATCTACTTCAAGAACTATGTCGGCTGCAGACTTGTTGTCAAATAAGAACTCGTAAGGAGTTACGTGTAGTTCTTTAATATTGCCTTGGTTATCTTGGGATTTCACTACCACATCCTGGCCTGCAGGGATAGTGATTGTTTGGGTTGCTTCGTCAAATATACCGTCTACGGTCAGGTCGCTGAAATAGAAACCCTCTATAGTTACATGTTTGCCATCGGCTTGCGGTTGTACATAGGCAATCGTACGATCATTCATTACCTGTTGATTGGTGTTGAAATCACGTTCAATAACTGTGAACATGTAGTAACCGGCGATGTCGGCAATTGTCGCAGTTTCACCAGCACGTGAAGCCGGAGCTTTTGCCAGTGTGGCGTTGGCTATCGCGGTGGGTGCAATCATTGCATTGCCTGCTACCTGGTTTGATGCTGCAAATGAATACTTTTCTGAGTTGCTAGCCAATGGGTTACCTGCATATGCAATTCCGGCTACAGCCAGCGCGAGAAGCATGGTAGAGTAAATCTTCTTCATAAATGGTGATTTTGTGGGTGATTTGTATTGGATAATGAATTGTTCACTGAGTTTTTTCGTAGCTGCCGACGCTCTTCCGATCTTCAAACCGATCGGTTTGAACGGTAGCTGCAAAGTTAAACATTATTTTCAATTTGCCAAATGTGGAGGCTGATTTTTTGCAAAAATATATTGATTATGGACTTGATTTGGCAAACAGGCCGGTTGGATTGGTGGGATATAGGGATAAAACCCGACCGTGCGGCATAGCCTTTTGAGGGGCTGGCCGCACGGTCGGTCTGTAGAGTTTCGGTCAAATCATGAAGTCATTTCAGCTCCAAGGGTTGGCCTTTGCCGTTTTTTTATTTTACGGTGATGGAGCCGGTGCCTTTGATAAGGATGTTGGTGACTTCCCAGGTGCCTGATGCTCCGTTTTCGGAAGTGTAGTGGAATCCGATTTGAACCTTCTTGCCTTCGAAGGCCGAGAGGTCGATGTCGCCTGAGTTGGCAAACGGTTTCCATGAGGCGTTGTCTGTCCAGTTTGCAATGGGGAGGGTCTGCCATGCGCCCCCTTCCTCACGCACGCCGAAGCTGCACTGGCGTTTTGCCACGTCGAGCGACGGGAATTTGTTGACCACATGTTCGAAAGTAAGTACCGGCGATTTGGCAGCTGCCAAATCGAGCACGGGCGAAACCGCCCATGCGTCTGAGGCATACGATTCCCCTACATAGGCCGATGCTTTGAGGTAGTGGTATTCCTTATCGTAAGTCCACACGTAAGTCAGCTTGTCTGACATCGAGATGATGTCGAAGGTGAAGCCTTCGTCGGAGGTGCCGAACGATGCCGACCATAGTTCCCCTTCTGACGGGGCAGGGGTGTCGCCACCTCCTTCGCCAAGCTTATAAGAGGTGAGGTCGCGCACGCCGGGGATTGCGAAGTATTTGCGGACGGTTCCTTTCACGGTTACAATCTTGCCCAGGTTGCCGGGGTTGTCGACGAGGTTGATTGCTGCGCGGATACCTGCCGTGTTGGGGAGGTTTACAACGCAGCACTGTTTGTAGTCCGTAACGCCGGGTTTCGATGCAAGAAGCACGTTGGTCGGTGCTGTTGCAGGGAGTGTGAACATGCAGTTCTTTTCGTCGGCGAATGTCTGTGAGGCATTGTCGACCCATCCTACGATGTAGCCGCTGACCCATTTGCCGGCTTCGTTTGCGGAAGTTCCCATTGCCACTACCTGTGCGGCGCTGTAGGGTGATGCTTCCGAGCCGTCACCGTCGGGTATTACGCCGCCGGGGGTAGGCTCGTCGGGAACATCCACCCCTTCGAGTTTGAATTCCGAGGCCGAGCCTGCGTTGCCTGTTATGCCGAAGGTGCCGAGATATGTGTCAAGCGTGCCGTAGATGTCAAGGACTTTTCCGAGATTTTCGGGATGGTCGCGCAAGGCCACGTATTTGCGTATGGGCGAATCCTGCGGCAATGCTATAACGATGCATTGCGAGAAGTCGGTGCAATCGGCCGACGGTGCGATTACCACTGTGTTGGCCAGGGTTGCCTCAGCACCCCATTCGATGTCGGCATCGGAGGTCACATTGCTCACTTCGGGAGCCACAGTACCCACTATATAGCCGCGTGTCCAGCCTGTGGGTGTTTCACCGGCCTGTATCTTGGCAATGGCCTCTGTAACATTGTAAGGATTGTCTTCCGTGCCGGTGGGAAGGGTCGGTTCACCTATGTTCTCGATGTCGTTGTAGTCGATGAGTGTCAGCTGCCAGTCGGTTCCGTAATAGGATAGGAGGCAGGTCATGTCGCACGGTTCGGTGGGCATCTCCTTGTTGAAGAAATCGGAGTAACCGCTGGTACGGAGGGTGAGCTCAGTGCCGTCAAGATTTACTTTTTGGTTGAAATTCTCCTTGTAGATGCCGAATGTTGTAATCAGCTCGCCTGTGGTGGTGTTGACCTGTGGCACAAACGTGATGTTGTTAAGGCGCACCAGCTGGCTTTGCCAGCGGCACAGGCCGTCGGCACCGGCGGGGATGTCGGCAATCGATGCAAGGTCATGCACGATTACCTTGTCGGCCTGAGGCAGGCCGTTGGCCTGTACATGTGAGAAGAAAAGCTGGGGTGGCATGAATGATACTTCCCATGCGTTGCCCTGTTCATACCATGCGGGTTCGCCCACCTGTTGCAGGCCGTTGTATTTTCCTATGTTCAGCCCTGTGAGGTCGACAACGATTTCCTGGCCTATGCGGTAGTTCAGGAAAAGGTTGTAGGTGTTGACCGAGAATGTAAGGGCTGCGGTTTCGTCCTGTATGGTGATGCTTTTGAATATGTTGCCCGGTTCGTCGGTGGTGATTACGCGTCCTGAAACGATGTAGTGGCTTCCGTCGGGTTTTTCCCCGATTTTCACGGCATAGTTGCGGGCATCATCCCAAAATTCGCGCTTGAGGTCGAAAATGGTCGTGTTGGGCTTCCAGGTTGCTACGGGGCCTTCCGGGTTGAATTCGGGTGCGTCGATGTTGTCCTGGCACGATGTCGCCATGCCAAGAGATGCCATGGCCATCATTCCGCACAATAACGATTTATATAGTTTCATGAGTTTGGAAATTCAGTTTAGTTATTACTGGACTTTGATATTGTCAACGCACCAGGTGGCATAATTGGCGTCGGTGGTGGCGGTATAGCGCCATCCGATGTAGAATTTGCCTTTTACAGACGCGAGGTTGATTGAGCCTGAAGCCTTCCATGAGCTGTAGCCGTCGGCCGGAGCTTCGGCAAGGGCAGGGTCGAGCTTGGTTTTGTTGGCTTTTGCCGGGTCGGCATTGTCGAGGATGTAGACTTCGAGCGCCGAAGTGGTGGATTTGTAGCCGTTCACCTGGGTGTCGAATGTGAGGGTCTTTGCTGTCATGAGCGAGGCATCGAGCGGCTGCGAAACAAGCCATGAGTCAAATGGCGCCGTTCCTTTGTAGCCTGTCATGGCCACGTATGTGTTATTGTCGAACGGTTTGGGTACGTACCATGCTTTGTCGCCTGAAATCTGAATGTTGCCCCAACCTTCGGGAATCTGGCCGTCCTCGAAGTCGATATCCAGCGAGCCCACAGGGTCAGGTTCCTGTTCGGGTTCGTCGCTCCATGGTGTGAAGCCTTCCAGACCGTCGATGTTGTTGAGCTGCAACTGCCACCCCGATGTGTAGTTGGTCAGCACTGCCAGCACCGACCCGGTGCCTTTGGGAGCCTTGGTCGACCAGAATGTGGAATATCCGCTGGTGTTGATGGCGAGTTTCTTGTTGCCGTCGCCGATGATGTAGGAGGTGTTGTTGGTCTGTCCCGACACGGCGAGTTCCTTTCCGGGTGTCTCGAAACGAACGTCGGTTATGCGCACAAGGCGTCCCTGCCAGCGCAGCAACTCGGCGGGGTCGTTGTGCAGCTCGAGTGCTTCTGTCACGGTGAGGTCGTAGATTGTGATTTTGTCGGTGTTTGCCAGGCCGTCGGTCTGAGCCTGTGCACTCCAGATGCTTTCGGCCATGCGTGATGGTGCCTGGGTGGCGGGGTCGCCGTCGGGCTTGCCACCGATTTGCACACCGGCGCCATAGTTGCCATACCACATGCCGGTCACATCGACAACCACCATCTGCCCGTAACGATAGGTTTCGTAAAGCCCCGAGGCGTTGATGGAGAAGATTGCGCCGCCGGTTTCATCCTCGATGGCTATTTTCTTGAAGATGTTGCCAGCCTCGTCGGATGATACGATGCGTCCCGACACGATGTAATGCTCGCCGTCGGCCTTTGTGCCGACCTCGGTGCTGTAGAAGTTGACATCCTGGTGAAAAGCCTCTTTAAGCTCCTGCAGCGTGGTGTTTGGTTTCATTGTTGCATGGGGGATGAACTCCTCCAGCGGCGCCTGCTCGAAATCGTCGTCGCAGGATGTGAACCCGGCGGCAGCCACGAGCATCGACGCGATATATAGAATTGATTTTTTCATCTTTTGTTTGATTTTTAGGTGAAAAACTGTTGCTGCGGGGCATCAGAAGCGAACCCCTGCATTGACAAACACCTTTACCCCCTGGGCATACATATATTTGGTGGGGTATGCGTTCGGGTTGTAGGTGCGGGTGTCGATGCGGAACTGCTCGGTGGCCTGTGTGATAAGGTTGCGGTTGTTGAGCAGGTTGGAAACCGACACGTTGAAGTTAAGGCTTACCTTGCGGTTGATGTAGATGACCTTGCCTACGGAAGCGTTCATCACCCAGTTGTTTTTGAGTTTTTCCTGCTGTGTGAACTGGTCGACGAGCGAAACGAGGTTCTGCTCGGTGCCTGCATAGTCGGCCAGGCCGGTTATCACCCTGTGACGGGGATAGGCCAGGCGCACATAGTAGTCGGCAAGCCAGGAGGCGTCCACATTGAAGAACCACATTTTGGGCGCGTTCCACGCCAGGCCGATGTTGAATGCCGTCTGGGGTGTGGAGGTGCAATAATAGTTCTTGAGGTAGTATTTGGTGGTGATGTCGGGATGCAGGCCGTTTTCAAACGACTGTGTACCCATCGGGTTGTTGGCGTAGCGGTAGCGTGCGAAGTTTCCGGCGAAAGTGGCTTTGAGCGATGATGTGATCTGGTAGGCCATGCCCAGCTCGATGCCCTTATACTGGCGGTGTACGCCTGAAAGCGCGAAGTTGCTGAAAGCGTTGATGTTTTCATCCCAGAAACCGTAGCGCTCGGTAGCGTAGTTCATGTCGGTGAAATATGCCGAGATAGAACCACGGAATCGGCGGTAGTTCCAGGTGTATGTACCGTCGATAGAGAATACGCGGGTTGAGCGCACGTCGCCTACGGTGGTGTCCTTGATTCGGGGAGAGATATAGACGTCGTTGATGACGGGGGCTACGGTGCCATATTGTGCGCGGATGGAGAAATAGTTTCGTCCGTCGAGTTTGTAGGTGGCGCCTGCTTTTACCATGGCGTCATCGAAATGCTGTGTAGCCGAGCGCCCGTAGGAGTTGAGGGGTGCGCGTCCGTTACGCATAAGGCCGTCGCGGAAGAACTGCTCGTAGCTCATGGTGATGCCATAGTTGATATCCCATTTGGGAAGGTTGATCTGGTTTTGCAGCCATGCCTGAGCTTTGAGTGCATGGATGTTATAGTCCCATCCTATGCGGTCGCCCTGTTTGGCGCGGCGGTCGGGGTTGTTCAGGTTGTTTTGGATGATGTCGGCATTGGCGTCAGGGTTGTTCATGTCGCGTTCGGCAAAGCCGTCGACGTCGCGCCAGAATTCACCGCCGAGAAGGTCTTTTACCGTGGCATAGTCGGCTGTGCGGGTGTAGTTCAGGTTTACCCCTCCCTGTAGCGTCATATGGTCGTTGAGGCGGTGGTTGACGGTTGAACCCATGATGAAGTTGAACTGGTTGGAATGTTCCAGCTGCTGGATATAGGTCGACCCTTTCTTCTCGCTGTCGGGTAGCGATTCGTTCTGCACGTTGTTGAGGTAGTTGGCACGGTAGAAGCTGTCCCAGTCGAGCTGGCGGAAGCTTTCGTCGTTTTGCCACAGGTCGGTGTAGTATGCCTCCATTTCGGGGTTGTCGTTGTTGAAGTTAACCCAGTAGGAGGGGAGGTTGCGGTAGTAGTCGGGACGTGTATCCGAGCCGTTGTAATAGGCCAGGCGGGTGCGTGCGAAGTGTACCCAGCGGAATGCCACACCGGTGTTAACCGAGGTTTTCTCGTTCTTATAGATATAGTTGAGCATCACGGTCGGGTCGAAGTTCTCGCGGATGTTGTCGGAGCGTTTCTTGCCGTTCTGCCATCCCCAGGTGGGGTTGTACAGGTTGTCGCCGGTGAGGTCGAACACTTCCTGCACCGTGGCTTTGCCGTTGGCATACCGGCGTGGGTTGCACCATGCGGTGAGTGTTACCGAATGGTTCTTGTTGAATTCCTTCTCGGCCGAGATGAAAAGGCCGCCGGCGTTGTAGAAAGTGCCGGGCACCACGCCTTCGTCGGCATATCGCCCGATGGCGCTGATGGTGAATGCCAGCCCGTTCTCCTGCATGCCGGTGGAGTAGGTTGCCATGGCACGGTATTTATAGTTCGAGTTGGTGTAGCTCAGGGTTCCGTTGAATCCGGGGGCATAGCCTTCTGTGATGGTGTTGAAGTTCTGGCTTCCGCCGATTGCGCCGAACCCGTAGGCTGATGCGCCAAGCCCGACAGTGGCCGTCGAGTTGCGGAATGCGCGCGAGGTCATACCGGCAAGCTGCTGGAATGAGAAACCGCCGCGGATAAGGTCGTTCATGGGGAGGGAGTTGATATATGTTTCCGACCATGTGCTGTTATAACCACGGTAGTTGGAGTAGAGCGGCGAATATCCGTAGCGCGAGAAGCGGTAGTAGATGTCGTCGGACGCACCGGTCAGGGCGCCTACGCTCTGCTGGTTACCCTCTTCGTCCTCAAACATGCTTTCGTCAATGAGCATTTCGTTTTGATTGTCGGTCACGAATTCGTTTTCGGCAAATTCGTTGAATAGACGGAGGGCACCGGCGTCGATGCTCTGCCCGTTGAACAGCCTGGCTTGTGAGGCTGCATTGTCGTAGCCGGGTGCGGTTACGGTAATGACGGTTTCACCTGGACGGGCATTGCTGATGCGGAAGTCGCCGGCAGGGCCTGTTGTTACTGAGATACCTTGGTCTGGAATCGTGACGACGGCTCCCGCAATGGGTGAACCCGTATCGGCGTCAATCACGCTACCTGTCACCACGGCTGTCTGGGCCATGGTTGTAAGCACTGCCGTCAGCAGCAGCGATAGAAACAGTTTTAATCTCATAGATAGGTTGTTATTAATTGTTTTTTCGTGTTCTGATAACCGCGTTGACTGCACCGATGCATGCCCATAGGCATGCATAACACCCCCTCGAGGGGGTGTTATGAGGCGTATCAAGCCTCCAAAGATAATAAATATAAATTAAAAATAGAAAATTTTAATGCCTTGTGCGTTAATTATGAGTGGATACGTGCTGTTACGGGGTGCTTCCGGGTGGTGGCAGGAAGCCTGTCGGGGCAGTGGCTCAGGAAATCTATTCGGTTGAGTTCCGGGGGACTTTGAATGTGAAACGGTCGTCGGGGCTGTCGCGCCATGCCAGATGCCCTGTAAGTTTCGATTGGGCGAACAGCGGTGAGAATGTGCGTACACTGATGGTTTCGCCGTCGGGCAGGAACTCCAGGAGCCGCAGCCAGCAGTCGCCCCCGTTGCCGTTCCATTCGCCGTCGCCGGTCTGCGAGTTGAACATCATTACGGGCACAGGGCGTCCGTCGACGGCAGGTTCGATGCGGAAGGCGCTGTTGCTCCCGTAGTCGATATCTGATAGGCCGGTGGGGTTGCCCAGCACCGCAGGTGGGGTGCCTGTGTGGCCGCATAGAACCAGGTCGATGTTTTTCGACGGGGCTATCAGTTTGTCCCACACCTGTCGCGGCCAGTTGCGCGGGGTTAGCTGGTAGCGTTCGCTTTCCACAAACCTGTTGTCGGCGTGGAGCATGGAGTGGGTGAGGATAATCACACGGTCATTGCGGAAGCGTTCGCTTTCGATCAGGCTGCGGGCCCAGTCGAGTGTTTCGTCGCGCGGGGCGAATTCAAAGGCTATGACCAGGATGCGTCCCCAGGCAGGGGCTGCAAACTCGTAAGCGGCGTTTTCCATGGTGTGTATCCCCCGCCAGTCGGGGGCTGTGGCCACGAGGCATGTTTCCCATGCAGGGTTTCGTTCGGGGTAGAAAAATTCGGGCTGCATCGAGTGCCGCGATTCCGCCGCGACAGTGCCTACGTCGTGGTTTCCCTGGGCTAATATGTAGGGAAGTTTCCCGTCGAGATATGAAAACGCATGCGACGTCCCTTCCCATTGCTGACGTGAGGTAAGGTTGCCGTTGTGAGGATGCGGCACTCCGAGGTTTGTGAGTTTGTTGTTCTGTTCCACCATATCGCCGGTGACAAGGGCTGCCATTATGTTCAGATTGTCGATATTTTCGGCAATCCATGCGGTCTGGAGGTCGAAAAGCGGCTGGTTGCCTGTGAATTTGGTGTAGCTTTGCGGGTCAGGCACAAGAACCATGGTGAACGACCCTGCGTGTTCGGGGCGTGGGTTGACTGCAATTTGCGGGTTGGGTTTGACGACTTGTGAAAAGGCCGGTGAGGCAGCCAGGCAGATGCTTGCTGCTGCCAGCATGCGGCGGGTGAAGGTAAACAGGCGTTGCATGGTTGTTGTTTGGTTTATGAGGGTTTTCCGGCGTTTCGTTTACTGGATGATGTCGGAAATTATTTGGAAAATTTCGCAGACACCTCTTTAAAAACTGTTGCCGGGGGCAAAGTTATCGAAAAAATGTCTAATTTTGTATGTGAAGGGGGCGTTTACCTTAGTGGATTTTGTTAAATACCTTGGTATTATGGAAGAATCAGACAAAAAACGGCTTATGTCGGATGCCGACGGCCTTGCGACTTATGAATATATCGCCAACCATATCGGGAGTTGTGAAGAGGATATGGATTTCCTTATCGACAACATGGCCCGTGTAGACCTCACAGGGCAGTTCGTAATCAGTGCGGCACGTTATCTTTTTGCTATCGACAATGGGAGGTTTGCGGATGCCATCGGTCGCCTGGTGCAGCTTGGCATAGATAAGGATCGCGAACGCCGCTATCTCGGGGCTATGATGGAGCAGTTTTATGGCGCCGATTATGCCGCACGTGCCGACGAGCTTTCGGCTGCCGACGATAATTTCCGCCGTATTTACAAACGGCTGTTCCCGGCTTCGGCAATGTGAAGATGTGAAGTTGAGAAGATGAGAAGTTAAGAAGCTGAGAAGTTGAGTTATTTTTTTGGGAAGGATATTATAGTATGAAGAAGAAACGGAATCTTTTCGTGGCTTTGATAGCCGTTGCCGCTATCGTTGCTGCCGGAGCAATGACACTTGGAAAATCATCAAAAAAAATGGATAGTAAAAACAACACCGTGCAGGCAGCCTCGGCTGCCGATGCTTTCGTAGAAATCAAGACCTCGGAGGGTGACATAAAGGTGCGCCTTTTCGGTGACACCCCGAAACACCGCGACAACTTCCTGAAACTTGTAAAGGAGGGTTATTATGACAATGTGCTGTTCCACCGTGTAATCAATGAATTCATGGTGCAGACCGGCGACCCTGATTCGAAAAATGCCCCTATTGGCAAGATGCTCGGAGCCGGAGGCCCCGGTTATACCTTGGATGCCGAGATTGTTTATCCCGGTCATTTCCATAAGCGCGGAGCACTTGCGGCAGCACGCCAAGGCGACCAGGTTAACCCGGAACGCCGTTCTTCAGGCTCGCAATTCTATATCGTTACAGGAAAGGCTTATAATGATTCAACCCTTTCCCAGATGGAACGGCAGATGGAAATGATGCAGAAGCAGCAGGTGTTTAACGAGCTGACCAAGGAGTATAAGGATTCGATTATGAACATGCGCCGCAACCGTGACCAGGCAGGTTTGCAGGCTCTGCAGGAAGAGCTTATAGCTATCACTGAGAAGAAGGTCGCTGAAAATCCGGCGTCGCTTACCCCCGCGCAACGCGAGGCATATACAACCGTCGGCGGTACTCCCCATCTTGATAACCAGTACACCGTTTTCGGTGAGGTTGTCGAAGGTATGGATGTTGTCGATAAAATCGAGAAGGCGGAAACCGACGGCCATGACCGCCCTGTGAAGGATGTGCGCATTATTTCAATGAAAGAGGTAGGGGAGTGAGAAGTTGAGAAGTTAAGAAGTTAAGAAGTTAAGAAGTTAAGAAGTTAAGAATGCCTGGTACCTGCCTATTATAAAACAAGATTTATCATTTTTACAAAATATAGAGTGGTTTATAAGTTGTAAAGATGAATTGAAGTTCTCAACTTCCTGGTTTCTCAACTTCTCAATTTCCTAGTTTCTCAACTTCTTAACTTCTAAAATTACCATATTCTATGGAGATAAACAGGTTTGAGCTGGATAACGGGCTGCGGGTGGTGCATTGCCGTGACAAGGCTACGGCGATGGTGGCGGTGAACACGCTCTATAATGTCGGGGCGCGCGACGAGCACCCTGAGCTTACCGGGATGGCTCACCTTTTCGAGCATCTGATGTTCGGCGGCTCGGTCAACGTTGAAGATTTCGACGGGGAACTGTCGGCTGCCGGAGGTGTGTCGAATGCCTGGACTTCCAACGATTTTACGAATTTCTACGACATCCTGCCTGCCGTGAATATAGAAACGGCATTGTGGCTTGAAAGCGACCGCATGCTGCAACTGGGATTTTCTGAAAAATCACTGGCAGTGCAGCAGAGCGTCGTTATCGAGGAATTCAAACAGGTGTGTCTCAACCGCCCGTATGGCGACATGGAGCATGCCTTCCGCAACATGGCCTATAAGTCGCACCCTTACAGGTTTCCTGTGATAGGCAAGGAATTCAGCCATATCGAAAAAGTGGTGCCTGATGATGTGCGCAGTTGGTTCTATTCCCATTATGCGCCTAATAACGCAGTGCTTGCCGTTTGCGGCAATGTGGAATTCGGTCTTGTGCGTGAATTGGTGGAGAAATGGTATGGCAGCATCCCGAGGAGGGATATTGCACCCCGTCTGTATGCCAATGAGCCACTGCCTGATTCCCCACGGTTTGTTGAAATGTCGGGCAATGTGCCTCAGACCGCGCTCAACATCGCTTACCCGATGGCACAATATGGGGAGATGGGATATTTTGCGGCGGATATTCTGAGCGATATACTAGCCAATGGGAAGTCAAGCCGTTTTTATCGGAGGTTGCTTCTTGAAACCGACCTGTTTACAGAGGTAGATGCCGCGATACAGGGTAGTGAAGAACCCGGGTTGTTTACCATCAATGCCAAACTTCGGGGAGATGACCGGGCAACTGAGCAGAAGGCCATCGAGGCTATCCGTGGGGAGTTGCGGAGATTGTGTGAAGAGGAGGTGCCGCAACGGGAGTTGCAGCGTTGCATTAACAGGCTTGAATCGAGCAGGACGTTCTCGTTGTTGAATTATCTGTCAGTAGCCCAGACTCTTGCACATGCCGAGATGCACGGTGAGGATGCCAACAGGTTTATGGAGCCTTACATGTCGCTGACCCCTGCCTCGGTTAGGGATGCAGCCTGTGAGATATTCAATCCATTGCACGAGATGACGTTGGTGTATAGGGCAGGTTGAAAGGCTGCCTCATATCACCATTCTGACAGCACCCCTTCCATCCGGGCGAAAACAAATTCGGTGTGCCAAAATTCAATATTTTGGCACACCGAATTTGTTTTTACGGCTTATTTATTTTTCCAGGTCTGCGAGGATTGCCTTAAGTTCTTCGTCGGTTGCGACGAGGCGTGAGCGGCATTCCGCAATCAGTTCTGTTGCACGGCGTGTGAGGGCTGCCAGGCGGTCGATGTCGCATTCATCGCTTTGCATTGTGCGGAGGATGCTTTCCAACTCTGTTATAGCCTGCGTATAGGTGAGGTCTTTTACCGGTGTCATGTTTGGTGCTTGATAATATTTACGACTTGTTTGTTACGGTTTTGATTTCTGAGATTGCCGTGCCGTCGGGGAAGATGGTCTCGATGATGGCTCCCGGTTGGAGTTGCGAGGCTGATGTTACGGCATGGCCGTCGATACGCGTTATGGTGTAGCCGCGTTTCAAGGTTGCCATAGGGGAGAGGGCGTCGAGCAACGACGCGGCTGCATCGAGACGGCTGTTTGCCCTTTGCAACCTGTTGCGTGTGGCTTCTTTAACGGCTTGTAATGTCATGTCGAGGCGTGTAAGCTGCGGGTGTAGCCTCCGTCCGCTGATTCCCGACAGGGCGATTGCTGCATTTCTCAATCTGGCACCTGCCCGTTCGAGGGCGTTGCATGCAGCCACGGGCAGCAGTCCTTCGGCGTGCGCAAGCTGCTCTTTATTGCCTGAAAGCCTTTCGGATGCCAGTTGCAGGATACGGTTCCCTACGGTCATAAGGAAGCCGAGCGCGTTTTCCCCCGTTGACACCAGCCATTCGGCCACGGCCGTGGGGGTTTTCAGGCGTTTGTTCGCAACCCAGTCGAGTACAGTTATGTCGCGTTCATGGCCGATTCCGATGGCAATGGGGAGGGGGAATTGGGCTACGTTGGCAGCCAGTTCGTAGTCCTCGAATGCCTGTAGGTCGGAAGTGGCGCCGCCTCCGCGTATAATCACCACGCCGTCCCACATATCGGCTTCCGCTGCGATGCATTCCAGCGCGCTGATGATGGAGCGTGGGGCGGATGTGCCCTGCATTACGGCGGGATATAACCGCGTTTTGAACCTTAGTCTCGAAGGGTTATGGTAGAGTTGGTTCATGAAGTCGCCATAGCCTGCGGCTCCTTCGGCCGATACCACGGCGATGCGTTGAGGCACTGCAGGCCATTGCAGCTGGCGGTTAAGTTCGAGAATCCCCTCCCGTTGCAGGCGCTCAAGGATTTCGCGCCTGCGACGCATGAGGTCGCCCATCGTATAGTCGGGGTTTACGGCTGTGACAACCAGCGAAAAACCATAGACGGGGTGCATCGACGCCGACACGCGCAACATCACTTTCAGCCCGGTGGCGAACCGCTGGCCTGTGGCTGCAAAAAATTCCGCGTCAATCCGTGGGAAGTTGCTTGCCCATATAACCCCGCGTGCCTTGGCCACCTGTAACCCGCGTTCGTCCTTCTGCAGCAGTTCCATGTAGCAATGGCCGCCACGAACGGCAACGTCTGACAGCTCGGCGGTGACCCATACGTTCTGTGTCTCGGGTCGTTGCACAAGCGAAGCCACGAGCCGGGTCAGTTCGAGGAGCGATAAGGAGTTGGTTTGCATGAAAATGATGTTTGAACCGTGTGAAATAAGCCGACTGAACCAAAATGTCGAAGCCTATGTAGCTTCGTTGCCTGAACAGCAACCGACAGGCTTTGGAAAAGCCGGAGGGTCATTTGTCGTTTACCTTGACCATTTTCTTCCCGTCCCAACGGTATGTAAGCTTGCTTTTCAAGGCATCACCTGCCCATGACGTGGCTTCTTCGGGGAGGAGGGTGCTGACATTGTTGGTGAGGGTCATTACGCCTGATTCAGGCTCATAGGTGAACCGTGCCAGCATAAAGGGGCACAGGCTTTCAAGCTCGTCCTTCCTGTTGCGTGCTTCCGGCATGACCCAGTCGTCGAGCTGGGGAACGAGAAACAGCCCTTTGTCGATTTCCTTCCAGGCCGATGTGTAGAATTTGGCGTTACTGTCGTCGGCTGGGGTTTTCAGGGTTGTTATCACCATTATGATGGTGTCGGATTTTTGCGGAATCAGCGAGAGTGACACTTCCGACACCTCCGAGGTGGAAACTGTAATCTGGCTTTCGGAAGCCGTGAGTATGCGGCAATCTCCCTTGAAACTGTTTTTCGACGGTTTTTGCGACCCGCTGTTGAAATAGTCAATCATATCAAGCCGCGTGAGGCGGTCGATTGTAGGGAACACATTCACCGGGGCGTCAATAAAAGCCTGCGAGGCGGTAAGCGCCCAGGCTGCGGGCATGGTGGCAACCGCCGTCAGAATCATTATCAGTTTGGTTCTCATAGTTCAAGGGAGGTGGCCAGGGGGCAAAGGGGTAGTTTGTCTACCCCTTTGAACCTCTGCTGGATTATTTTTTACCTTTGCGACGCGATTTTTTCTTGAATACCTCGAATGCGTCGTATGGGTCGTTTGAATCTTCGAATTGGTTGTTTCGCTCTTTGGAGCGCCGTGTGGAAGCCTTGGCATAATCCTTATCCTGGCTGGCGATTTCTGAGAACAGGCGTTTGCCCATGAAATCGGCGCCTTTGAGAGAGCCGACAATGCGTTTGGCATCGGATTTCTTCACATCGAACAGTGAATAGGATGGCAGGAGGTCGATGCGGCCCACATCCACGCGTTTTCCCGGCACGAATGTGTTGAGCACTTCGATAAGGTTGCCTGCAAAGAACCCGTCGCGTTTGCCAACGTTGATATAGACGCGTTCCATCCCCTTGGATGCGGTGCGGCGGTCCTTATCCTCGTCATTGCGCGGTTCAGAATCGCGGCGACCCTTTCTCTCTTTATCTCCTTTCTTTTCCCGTCGGTTTTTTTCGTCGATGAAGTCGATTTTTGGAGCGTCCTTATAATATTCGAGCAGCCGGTGGAATTCGAGGGAAAGCACACGTTTGATGAGGTCCTCGGATGTGAGCCATCCGAGTTTCTTCATCACCCCCGGCAGGTATTTCTCCATTTCGTTGTCGTCGACTTCGACACGTTCGATGCGGTCGGCCAGCGAAAAGAGCTGCTTTTCGATGATATGCTCGGGGGTAGGCACTTCCTTGCGTTCGAATGTTTTGCCTATAATGCGCTCGATTTCGCGCAGTTTCCCTTTTTCGCGTGAGTGCATGATGGCGATTGACACGCCGGTTTTCCCCGCACGCCCGGTTCGGCCGGAGCGGTGGGTGTACACGGCTGTGTCGTCAGGCAGCCCGTAGTTGATTACGTGCGTGAGGTCGTCGACGTCGAGGCCGCGTGCGGCCACGTCGGTGGCTACGAGCATGGTAATCACGCGGTCGCGGAATTTCTTCATCACCATGTCGCGTTGCTGTTGCGAGAGGTCGCCATGGAGCGAGTCGGCGTTATATCCGTCGCGTATAAGGTTTTCGGCCACCTCCTGGGTGTCGCGTCGTGTGCGGCAGAAAATGATGGCGTAGATGTTGGGCGAGTTGTCAGCGATGCGCTTGAGCGCCAGGTATTTGTCGCGGGCATTGACCATGTAGTAGATGTGGCGCACGTTGGCGGCGCCTTCGTTGCGGGTGCCTATAACGAACTCCACGGGGTCGTGCATGTACTTTTTGGCGATTTTGGCGATTTCCGGGGGCATTGTTGCCGAGAACATCAGCATTTTGCGGTTTTCAGGCACATGCTCCAGGATTTCGTTGATTGAGTCGAGGAAGCCCATGTTGAGCATTTCGTCGGCCTCGTCGAGGATTACCGTGTGTACATGCTCGAGATTAACGACCTTACGGTTGATAAGGTCGATGAGGCGTCCAGGTGTGGCCACGATTATCTGGGAGCCTTCACGCAGTGCGCGAATCTGGCTTTGTATGCTCGAGCCACCGTAGACCGGGGTTACTCTGAGACGCTGTATGTATTTTGAGAAATCGGCCAGGTCGGAGGCGATTTGCAGGCATAATTCGCGGGTGGGGGATATGATTAACGCCTGTGGTGCGTTGAGCGACACATCGACGCGCTGCAGCACCGGCAGGCCGAATGCGGCGGTTTTGCCCGTGCCGGTCTGTGCGAGTGCGACAACGTCGCCCTCTTGGCCTAAAAGATGGGGGATAACCTTTTCCTGTACGGGCATGGGGTTTTCAAAACCCAGGTCGGCGATGGCTCGCAGCAGCGGTTCGCTTACGCCTAATTCTTCAAATGTCATGTTTCAGTCTGTAGTGTTTATTTGTTTCTGTCTGCCCATATAGCGGGTTTCCATTACAAAGCTACTAATAAAAATCAAGATTACCCCTCTGTGGTTCGGTCTATTTTTAAATATTTGGTTAAATTAACTTGCAGGGTGAGATGACCCAAGGTTGCGGAATCGGATTATTTTGGGTAGTTTTGTAGTGTGAATATGAAGAAAAAAACACTTTATGTAACCGATCTCGACGGCACTTTGCTGGGTGGCGACAGCCGTATCAGCAATGCCAGCGCGGAGATGCTCACACGGCTGGCCGATGCCGGGGTTATGTTTACTGCGGCTACCGCCCGCACACCGGCGACGGTGCAGCCTTTGATGCGGAATGTAGGGCAGTCGGTCTATATCGACAGTGACGGGGTTTCACAGCCGTTGCCGGTTATTGTGATGACCGGGGCGGGGATGTGGAACCGGGCCGCGTGCCGCTTTGACAGTTGTGAGCTTATCCCTGAGGAAGATGCATTGCGTATCCGCGACACGTTTGCCCGCGAGGAACTCAGGCCGTTTGTCTATTGCCTAAGCGGCGACAGCTTTTTGAATGTTTATCATCCGTCGGCTATGACGCGTCGTGAAAACAATTTCTATCAGGAGCGCAGACATTTGGAGCTTAAACGTTTTCATCTGGACCAGCAGCCGACCCGGTGGAACCATGTGGCCCTGTTTTTTGCAATCGGGCCGGTCAGGTCGGTCGAGAGGGTTACAAAAGAACTGGCCGGGGTTACGGACTGTGCGGCTGCATGGTATCCTGATATAATGATGCCCGACACCGGTCTGGTCGACCTATATGCCCCGGGGGTGTCGAAGGCTCATGCGGTCAAAGAACTGGCCGGTAGAACCGGCGCGGACGAAATAGTGGTATTCGGCGACAACCTCAACGATCTGCCCATGATGCGTGTTGCCGATGTGGCAGTGGCGATGGAAAACGCCCTTCCCGAGGTGAAGGCGGAGGCCGATGTGGTTATCGGCCGCAACACCGAGGATTCAGTGCCAAAGTTTGTAATGGAGAGGGAGGGGTTTTGAGAAGTTGAGAAGTTAAGAAGTTAAGAAGTTAAGAAGTTAAGAATGTATGTTACCAGCCCGTTATAAAAACAAGGCTTATAAAAGTTATAAGATTCATAATCCGTATCAAACTTATAAGGTTTATGGGTCGCAAGTTATGAACTTCCATGAACCGGAAGTCTCGGTTTCTCACTGTCTTAATTTCTCAACTTCTTAGCTTCTTAGCTTCTAAAACATATTGCTATGAATATCTATGATGTGCGCCGGTTTGGTGTGGTGGTGTTTTTGGTGGTTTCCCTGGGGTTGGTGGCATTCTTCCTGTACGTGTCAAACAACCTTGTGAGCGATCTTGCCGCACAGGAACGGGAAAGGATGCAGATATGGGCGGATGCCACTAAGCAGATTGCCGACATAGGGCAGTCGGATGCGTCGCAGGGTGCCGATATAGATTTCCTTTTCAGCATCATCGAACGCAATCACACCATCCCTGTGCTGCTTACCGATGACGAAGGCAATATACTTTTACACAGGAATTTCGATTTGCCTGATGCTATTGATTCGCTTGCACCTTACTACATATCGCCTGCCAATGAGGCTTTCCTCAATGCAAAGCTCGATAATCTGCGCAAAAGGGCGAATGTGATCCATATAATCATCACACCCGACAATTTGCAGCATCTTTACTATGATGATTCAAAGCTTTTGAGGAGGTTGAGCTATTACCCCTATATCCAGCTGTTTGTGATGCTGGCATTTATCCTTGTGGTTTATTTCGCGGTTAATTCCACCCGTCGTGCGGAGCAGAACAAGGTGTGGGTCGGCCTGTCGAAGGAGACTGCCCACCAGCTCGGGACACCGATTTCATCGCTGATGGCCTGGATGGAGTTGTTGCAGTCGATGGGTGTAGATCCCGATACCGTGCGTGAAATGAACAAGGATGTGAACCGTTTGAGCACTATAGCGTCGAGGTTCTCCAAAATCGGGTCACGGCCGAAAATGGAGAATGCCGATGTGAACAGTGTTATTGCCGGGGCTGCATCATATATGGCAACCAGGATTTCTTCACGCATCACGTTGACGGTGACCGAGGCTTCTGAGCCGCTTGAGGTCAAGATGTGTGCCCCGTTGTTTGAATGGGTTATGGAAAACCTCATAAAGAATGCTGTCGACGCAATGGAAGGGAGCGGGAGCATCACCATTGAAATCAGGCAGGAAGGTCACAAAGCCCATATAACCGTAACCGACACGGGGAAAGGGATTCCGCGTAAAAACCACAAGACGGTGTTCAACCCCGGCTATACCACCAAGAAGCGCGGATGGGGACTTGGGCTGACTTTGGCCAAACGTATTATCGAGCAATACCATATGGGGCGCATATTCGTGAGCCGGAGCGAACCTGGTACAGGAACCACGTTCACTATCGACCTCCCCCTGGCCAAATGACCGAAGCGTTATAAAGAAAAGGCGCCTGTAATCGTCATAATGATTGTGAATGGAATTTTTAATAGAATCTAAACCAGGATTATAAGTATCACAGCAATGAAAAAAAGAACCTTAGCTTTGGCCATGATACCTGCCATGACGCTGTGCGGCATCTCGGCAAAGGAATACCGGGTGACCTCGCCCGACGGGCAACTTAGCGCAATCGTCGAGACCGGGGGGAAACTGACGTATGAAGTGCAGCTCGACGGGCACACCGTAATTTCACCTTCCGCCATAGGGATGGAGCTTTCGAACGGTGTGAAACTCGGGGAAAAACCGAAAGTGAGCGGTGTGAAACGGAACAGTGTGGATGAGATGGTGCCATCGCCGTTCTATCGTGCCGAGAGCATACGCGACAATTACAACGAGTTGGCGATGAATATAGGGAAGGGGTGGACTTTGGTGTTCCGCGCCTTCAATGATGCGGTGGCCTATCGTTTCGTGTGTAAGGATAAGAAACCGTTCGAAATTATAAATGAGACTGTTGAATACCGGTTCCCCGCCGATTTCACAGCCACTGCACCTTATGTGCGCTCCGGCATCCCCGGCGATTTCGAATCGCAGTTTATGAATTCGTTTGAAAACACCTACACTGTGGCGCCGGTTTCGCAACTCGACAACGGGCGGCTGGTGTTTCTGCCTATGGCAGTGGAGACTCCCGAAGGCGTTACGGTGGCTATGACAGAGGCCGCGCTCGAAAATTACCCCGGTCTTTACCTCAACAATACCGGCATGGGCACAGGCATGAAGGGGGTGTTTGCCAAGCGTCCGAAAACCATGGGACAGGGTGGCCATAACCTCCTGCAGATGGTTGTGAAAGACCGTGAAAACTTTATTGCGAAGGTTGAGGGGCCGAGGAGTTTCCCGTGGCGTGTCGCCGTGGTCACCAAAAACGATAAAGACCTTGCGGCAAGCAATATCAGCTATCTGCTTTCCGACCCTTCGCGTGTTGCCGATACCTCCTGGATCAAGCCCGGAAAGGTAGCATGGGAATGGTGGAACGACTGGAACCTGGAAGGAGTTGATTTCAAAACCGGTGTCAATAACGAGACCTATAAGGCTTATATCGACTTTGCTGCTGAGAAAGGTATCGAATATGTGATTCTTGACGAAGGATGGGCTGTGAACCTCCAGGCCGACCTGATGCAGGTGGTTGACAACATCAACCTGCCGGAACTCGTGGATTATGCTGCCAAAAAGGGGGTGGGCTTGATTTTGTGGGCGGGATATTATGCATTCGACCGTGATATGGAGAATGTGTGCCGCCATTATGCCGATATGGGTATAAAGGGGTTCAAGGTCGACTTCATGGACCGCGATGACCAGATTATGACCGATTTCAATTATCGGGCAGCCGAAACAGCCGCGCGTCATCACCTTGTGCTCGACCTTCACGGGACCCATAAACCTGCAGGGATGAACCGCACTTGGCCGAATGTCCTGAATTTCGAGGGTGTCAACGGCCTTGAGCAACTGAAATGGGCCCAGGAAAAGGATGTGGACCAGATTAAAAACGATGTTACCATACCGTTCCTGCGTCAGCTTGCCGGGCCGATGGATTATACCCAGGGGGCTATGCTCAACGGGGTGCCGGGCAGCTACCGTCCCAGCAATTCCGAGCCGATGAGCCAGGGTACACGTTGCCGCCAGCTGGCCTTGTATATGATTTTCGATTCCCCGCTAAACATGCTTTGCGACAGCCCTAGCAATTACCGTCGCGAGCCGGAATGCACGGGGTTTATTGCCGAAGTACCTACGACATGGGATGAGACCCGTGTGCTCAATGCCTCGATGGGGGAATATATAGTGACGGCACGCCGCAAGGGCAATTCATGGTATGTGGGCGGTATCACCGACCGCACACCACGCGACATCAAAGTTGACCTTTCCTTCCTGGCTCCGGGCAGCCATAAGGCGGTTATATTCCGCGACGGGGTTAACGCCCACCGCAAGGGGAGCGATTACAAGCGTGTTGCGAAGGATGTCAATGCCGATATGGTTCTTGACATGCACCTTGCCCCAGGCGGAGGCTTCGCAATCAGGATTGACTAAGAGGGTGTTTAATAATAAATGTTAATTCCCGGCCGAAAATCACGTGGCGCATTTTGCTCTGAATTGAAGGAGCATAGCGAGCTATGTGACTGAAATGAAGAGCTAAAGGCGCCCGTGATTTTCGAGTGGAATGGTAATTTCTGTATCAACATTATTTTTTGAATTAATGGATTTTTAAAGTTACCCCCGCCTTGGCGTCTCTTTTGCTGAATTGCTAAAATTCATCAGTCACGTAGCTCGCTACGCTCCTTCTTCATTTATAGCAATTTAGCTAAAAGATACGCCACCGGGAATTTAACATTTATTATTAAACACCCTCTAAGCCATATTGCCTTCCTGCCGGTGGTGTGTGTGAAAATGGCAATATATCATATAAGTCAGCTAATCCGTGTTATGGAGGCTCCAAGGAGGTTCAGGCGGCCGTCGATATCCTCATATCCACGGTCGATTTGCTCTATATTGCCGATTATGCTCGTGCCTTTGGCCGACATGGCAGCCAGGAGCAGGGCAATACCGGCACGGATGTCGGGGGAGCTCATATTGTTGGCACGCAGTGTGAAGTTATGGTCATGGCCGATAACCACTGCACGATGTGGATCGCACAGGAGTATTTGCGCCCCCATGTCGATAAGGCTGTCGACAAAAAACAGGCGGCTTTCAAACATCTTTTGATGTATCAGCACGCTGCCTTTACACTGGGTTGCCACAACAAGCATTACGCTTAACAGGTCGGGGGTCAGTCCCGGCCAGGGGGCATCGGCGATATTCATTATCGATCCGTCGAGCGATGTTTCTATTACGTAGCTTTCCTGTGCCGGGACGTAGATGTCGTCGCCTCTTTGCTCAAGCTTGATTCCAAGACGCCGGAAACTCTCAGGTATTATGCCGAGATTGTGGTAGCTGACGTTTTTCACCGTGATAGCGCTGCGGGTGATTGCGGCCATGCCGATAAAACTGCCCACTTCGATCATGTCGGGCAGGATGGTATGGTTTATTTCCCCGTCGCGGCAATCATGGCAATCGGCACATCCTTTGATTTTAAGGAGGTTTGAGCCGATGCCGTCGATTTCATAACCCATTTTCGTCATCAGCGAGCAGAGTTGTTGCAGATATGGCTCGCAGGCGGCATTATAGATTGTTGTCACACCTTCGGCGCAAGCCGCAGCCATGAGGATGTTGGCTGTGCCGGTTACGGATGCTTCGTCAAGAAGCATGTAGCATCCTCTAAGCCCCGTGGATGGCACGGTAAGGAGGTAGGCTTTCTTATCGTGGTTATATTCATATTCGGCACCCAGGTTCAGGAAACCTTGGATATGGGTGTCGACCTTGCGGCGTCCGATTTTATCGCCTCCTGGTTTGGGGAAATATGCGCGCCCGAAACGTCCGAGTATCGGGCCTACGGTCATGACCGAACCTCGCAGTGCGGCACAACGTTTGACGAAATCGTCGCTCGTTATATAACCGAGGTCGAGATCGGAGGCCTGGAATGTGTAACGTCCTTTTTCATGCCGTGTCACACTCACACCGGCGGCGGCAAGCAATGCAATCAGGTTTTTGACATCGCTTATTTCCGGCACATTTGAAATCGTGACAGGTCTTGACGTCAGCAATGTCGCACAGATTACCTGCAAGGCTTCGTTTTTTGCGCCCTGGGGCAAGATTTCGCCGCTGAGCGGGCGGCCTCCTTCGATTACAAAAGAACTCATATGGTGTTGTGACGGTTAGAAAAAAGTAGTTATGACGATGATTTCCCCGATATTTATTACTGCTGACTCAGGCTCAGATGTGTATTACTTCCGGTTCCAGGCTTATTCCGAATTGTTCTTGCACGGCAGTGCGGATGGCGTTTTCAAGTGCCACGATGTCGGCGCCGGTTGCATTGCCGTCGGCATTTACCAATACCAGCGGTTGTTGCTGCCATACACGTGCACCTCCGGCAACGAATGTTTTGCATCCGGCGTTGTCGATGAGCCAGGCTGCCGACAGTTTTACATCTCCTGTCGGGAGAACATGGCCTGGGACGGGTTTGTTCAACTTCCGTTGCAGTTTATCGTAGGAATCTGCACTTATAACGGGGTTTTTGAAGAAACTGCCGGCACTGCCTGCCTGCGACGGCGTAGGGAGCTTGCCGTCGCGTAAGGTGAGTATGGCTTCGCGAAGCATTCCGGGGGTCAATGTCGACGGGCTTGCACCGGCAAATCGGGCGGCAAGTGCGGCATAACCAAGTGAGGGGGAGGGGAGGGTGGTCAGATGCAGTGTAACGCCTGCTACCAATAATGTATTCGGCTGGTCAAGGTGTTTGAACACCGAATCGCGGTAGCCGTATCGGCATGCGGCATTGTCAAGGGTTAGATATTCCCCGCTGACGGTATCGAAGCAGTGCACTTTGGCAACCACATCCTTGAATTCGGTGCCGTAGGCGCCTACATTCTGCACGGCTGCGCCACCGATTTCACCGGGGATTCCCGAAAGGTTTTCAAGCCCCCACAAGCCTTTGCCGCAGGTAAGGGCGCAAAGTTCGTCGAGCACAACCCCTGCAGCGGCTTCTACTTCCACAATCCCGTCAGCACCGGGTTGGCCGAAGGTGATGGTGCGGTCGGCGCAGTGTACCACGGTTCCGGCAAAACGCCCGGTTGTAAACAGCAGGTTGCTTCCGCCTCCCAGTGGGAGTATATCTTTTAAAGCTCCTTTTGCAAACAGGGCGGGGAGGTCGGACGGCGAGGTATATTCAATCAAAATGCCACATTCGGCCGGTAGGCCGAATGTGGTCATTTTCCTTATGTCTGTATCGCGGGTGGTCGTTATCATTTCTTATTGTGTGATTAGCCACCGAAATTATCGTAGTGGATGCTGGCCGGGTCTACTCCGAGAGAGTCGAGCATGTTGTTGACCGCATTGCTCATCGGCCCGGGGCCGCACATGTAATATTCGATGTCTTCAGGCGATTCGTGATTCTTCAGGTATGTGTCGTAGATGACCTGGTGGACGAATCCCGGGGTGTACTTCACACCTGCGGCATCTGCTGCCGGATCCGGCCTGTCGAGCGCGAGGTGGAATTTGAAGTTGGGGAATTCTTTTTCCAACTTCAGGAAATCGTCAAGATAGAACACTTCGTTGAGTGCGCGTGCGCCGTAGAAGTAGTTCATTTTCCTGTCGGTGGTGTGGAGGGTCTTGGTCATGTGCATGATTTGTGCACGGAGCGGGGCCATACCCGCGCCTCCGCCAATCCACATCATTTCGTTTTTCGAATCGAAGATAGGGTGGAAGTCGCCGTAAGGACCGCTCATCATAACTTTGTCGCCCGGTTTCAGGGTGAATATATAGCTTGATGCGATGCCTGGGTTCACATCCATGAACCCGACTTCGGGTTTCGGCTTGAATGGTGGTGTGGCTATGCGCACTGTGAGCATGAAGCGGTCGCCCTCGGCAGGGTAGTTGGCCATGGAGTAAGCGCGCACGGTGGTTTCGGGATTGACGCATCTGAGGTTGAACAGCCCGAATTTTTCCCATGCCGGGAGGTATTCCGACCCGATTGATGCCTTGTCGATATCCTTGTCGTAGTCGATGGTGAACGGGGGGATTTTGATTTGGGCATAGGAGCCGGGGATAAAGTTCATATGCTCGCCAGGGGGGAGCGCCACTATGAACTCCTTGATGAATGTGGCAACGTTGTTGTTCGACACCACGGTGCATTCGTATTCCTTGATGTCGAGCACTGATGCGGGGACTTTGATGTCGAGGTCGTTTTTCACCTTGACCTGGCAGGCAAGGCGCCAGTTGTCCTTAATCTCCTTGCGGGTGAAATGCACTGCTTCGGTGGGCAGGATTTCGCCGCCTCCTTCGGTTACACGTACCCGGCATTGGGCGCAACTGCCCTTGCCGCCGCAGGCTGACGGGAGGAATACGTTTTCTGTTGCGAGAGCGGATAGGAGCGGGCGTCCGGATTCCACCTCCACATTTTTGTCGTCGTTGATGGTGACAGTGACCATTCCCGAACTTACAAGATAGCGCTTGGCCACCAATAGCACGATAACAAGCAGAAGCGTTATCGCCAGGAATATGCCTATGCCTGAAAGCAGCGTTGCCCCCATCGGGGAAATTGCCGATAAAGTCATTATAATCAGTTCTAAAGGATTATCGAAAAATGTAGTGTCTGGTTTGGGGCGGCAATTAAATCTTTATGCCGAGGAAGCTCATGAAGGCTATACCCATAAGGGCGCACAGGATAAAGGTGATGCCGATTCCGCGTAAAGGGGCGGGGACATTGGAATACGTGGCCACGCGTTCGCGTATCGCGGCAATCGCGGTTATTGCAAGGAGCCACCCGATTCCCCATCCGGCACCGGCGCAAGTGGCAGTCCAGACGTTGCCGAAGTCGCGCTGCTGCATGAACAGCGAGCCGCCGAGTATCGCGCAGTTTACCGCGATAAGAGGCAGGAAGATGCCGAGCGAGGCATAGAGCGACGGGGAATATTTTTCAACCGCCATCTCCACCAGCTGGGTCATCGATGCGATTACGGCTATAAACATGATAAGTGAAAGGAAGCTGAGGTCGACGTCGGCAAAATCCTCGCCAAGCCAGCTCAGCGCGCCTGCCTTTAGCACATAGTTTTCAAGCAGGAAGTTGACAGGCAGGGTGACAACGAGCATGAATGTCACGGCAACGCCCAGCCCGAATGCGGTTTTCACATTCTTCGAGACTGCCAGGAAGGAACACATCCCGAGGAAATAGGCGAATACCATGTTGTCGATAAAAATCGACCGTATGAAAAGATTCAGATTTTCCATTATAAGCTTTCGGTTAGCTTCTTTATTTCTTTATTTTAGAGAGGGTGAAGACCTGTGGGAGGGTTATTTTTCCTGAAGTTCCTTATTGCGCGAACGGTGTACCCATATTATGCATGCCACCACTATCAGTGCCATGGGGGGGAGAATCATGAGGCCGTTGTTGGCATAGCCTGCATCGTAGAAACTTTGCGGCACAACCTGCCAGCCCATAAGGGAGCCGCTTCCGAGAAGCTCGCGGAAAAAGCCTACGATTACGAGTATTATCGTGTAGCCGATTCCGTTGCCGATTCCGTCGAGAAACGAAGGCCAAGGTTTATTTCCCATGGCGAATGCTTCAAGGCGTCCCATAAGTATGCAGTTGGTGATGATAAGCCCGATGAACACCGACAGCTGTTTGCTCACATCATAGGCGAATGCAAGCAAAAGCTGGTTTACGATGATTACCAATGCTGCGACAACCACCAGTTGCACTATGATGCGGATGTTGGAGGGGATTGTGTTGCGTATAAGCGATATAATCACATTAGAGAATGCAAGCACCGCTATGACCGATATGCCCATTACAAGGGCCGGTTCGAGTTTTGCCGTGACTGCCAGGCAGGAGCAGATACCTAACACTTGCACTATTACCGGGTTGTCCTTGGAAAAAGGGTTGAAGAAAATATCCCTGTTGCTGATTTTTTCTGCCATGGCTGTTATTGTTTGCTAAGTGTTTCCAAATAAGCCTTGTAGGGTTTCAGGCAGTCGTCGAGCATGGCGCTTACACCTTTTGATGTGATGGTGCCGCCCGATATGCCGTCAACATAATCTTCGCCTCCTACGGGCAATTGTCCTTTCTTGACTACCGCTACGGGCATGAAATCGCCGTTTTTGAACATCTGCTTGCCGTCGAATTGCCCGGTGAATTCAGGCTTGGTGATTTCGGCTCCTAGACCGGGGGTTTCCCCTTGGTGGTCGAAGAATGCGCCATAAATGGTTTTCCCGTCGGCATCAAGCGAAACATAACCCCATATCGGGCCCCAGAGTCCCATCCCGGCTAGAGGCAGGATGTATTTGGTGCCGGCATCGGGAAGGTTGCATATATAGACCGGCAGGAGCCGTTCGCCGTAGGGCTTTTTCGCCTCGGCTGCCACATTGACAGTGAATGCATCTTGTCCGTCAACGGTTTCGCCACGGTCGTTGATTACGAAGGCCGAGGTGATATATTTTTGGAAATCCTCAACCACTGTCGAGCGTTCGGTGGTGATATGCACCGACTGTAGAATCTGTTTCATTTTGTCGGCATCGGCATTTTCAAGCTGCCTGTCTTTAAGCGACATGGCGGTGAATGCCAGGGCTGCACCGACGATAACGACCATCACCGTGATGTAGATTATGGTGTAGGCGTTGCTTTGTTTGTTAATCATGTTCCTGAGGAATCTTATTCTCGATGAAACTTAATTTTTCTGTATTGCCGGGTGTGTGAAACGGCGGTCAGGCTTTTGTGCGGCGCATGCGTCGGCGCACGTTGGCTTCGACCACGCAATAGTCGATAAGCGGTGCGAAGGCGTTCATAAGCAGCACTGCGAGCATGGCGCCTTCGGGATACCCGTTGTTGTAGGTCCGAATCAGGATTGCGAACACCCCGACCAGGAAGCCGTAGATATACTTGCCTGTGTTGGTACGGCATGACGTCACGGGGTCGGATGCCATAAATACGGCTGCGAAGGCAAAGCCTCCGAGGCAAAGCTGGTCGGCCACCGTCAGGAATGACGCGGGATAGGTCGGTGTTGCAAACCAATTGGCAATAAGGGCCATGACGGCTCCACCTGCGAATACCGAAAGGATGATGCGCCAGCTGGCAATGCCGGTGGCCAAAAGGAGGAGTGCGCCGATTAAGATGCACAATGTCGATGTCTCGCCGAATGAACCCGGTATAAGGCCGAAGAACATATCCCATGTGGTGAGCGGGTCATGTGTAAGCGTGGTCATGGATTGTGCCAGCTCGGCATGCGATGTGGCGCCCGATGTGGCAATCTGTCCAAGGGGTGTCGCCCCGGTGAAACCGTCGGCCACATCATGTCCGAGACCGAGGACAGGCTGGAGGGAAACAAACACGCTGTCGCCGCTCATTTTCGCAGGGTAGGCGAAGAACAGGAAGGCGCGTGTGACAAGTGCCACATTGAAAATATTGTAGCCGGTGCCGCCGAACACTTCTTTTACGAAAATCACGCTGAACGCCGTGGCTACGGCAATCATCCAAAGCGGGGTTTCGATAGGGCATATCATCGGGATGAGGATGCCCGTGACCAGGAATCCTTCCTGGATTTCCTCTTTGCGCCATTGTGCCACGGTGAACTCGATGCCGAGCCCTACAACGTATGACACCACTATGCGTGGCAGCACTGCGAGCAGGCCGTAGAAAAACAGCGACCAAAAGGGGAACTCGGTCGCCCCTGAAGCAAGCCAATGCTGATAGCCGGTGTTGTACATTCCGAACAGGAGGCATGGCAGCAGTGCCGCAATCACTATAATCATGGTGCGTTTTGAATCCATGCTGTCATGGATGTGCACTCCCGACCGTGATGTTTCCGCCGGTGTGAAAAGGAAGGTGTCGAAACCGTCGTAGACCGAGTGGAAAGCGTGAAGCTTGCCGCCTGGTTCAAACGCCGGACGCGCTTTGTCGAGTAGTTTCTTTAATGCTTTCATTCTGATTGTTGTGAATCACAGAAGTTGGGATAATGTTCCTGTGTGTCTTATTCAAGTTCCTTACGCATATAATCCAGACCCTCACGCACTATTTTTTGCAGTTCGAGTTTGGAGGTGTCGACATATTCTGCGAGTGCGAAATCCTCGGGGGCAATCTCGTAGATGCCGAGTTGTTCCATGCGGTCGATGTCGCGTGAAAGGATTGCCTTTATTAGAAATTCCGGCAATATGTCGATGGGGGTTACCTTGTCGTATTGGCCGCTCATAATCATAGCGCGGCGTCCGCCAAGCAGTCGTGCGTCCGGGTTGAACAGCCTGCGCCCGAACAACCTTCCGGGGAATGAGGGGTTTACGCTGAGTTTTTTCGGTGAAACAGATGCCCATCCCATGAATTCGTCAACATCGTCCCCTTCAGGGATTACCGTTACCTGGTTGTAGGGGAGGCGCAGGAAGCCGTCGGGCGGCACCGCCACACCTGTAAGGACGTTGCCTGAAATGATTCGCAGGTGATGGTTGCCTGTGACGGTTTCGCCGTTGATGAGCGCGTGAATTTCGGCGCCAATCAGGGTACGCACCATTTTTGGCTGTTTGATTTCAGAACCGGTGAGAGCCACAATGGTTTCTCCCGGCACAATTCCCGTGCGGGCAGTGCGGCCGATGCGCAGAAGGGTCGGCAGGTCGAGGCTCACCACGGTCTCACCTTTGTTTACAGGTTTGACAGCGGCAATTACGGTTCCGGCATTACCTGCCGGATGAGGGCCTTCCACGATTACAGTTTCTGCGCCTTCGGTCGGGGGGAAGTCCTGGCCGGGGCGGCATGAAATGTATATTTTCCCGGAAGTGAGCATCCCGAGCAGGCGCACACCTGCGGCTATGTCCTGTTTGTCGTCCTGTGAAAATTCTGTTTTGGCTACGGCTAGCGGGGAGGAGTCGAATCCTGTAACGAATATATCGCGGATTTCGGCTGAAGGGTCGGGAACCACGGCATAGGGGCGCTGGCTCATCATTGCCCACAGTCCGGATTCCAGCAGCAGTGATTTGGCTTTGACAGGGCTGCTGAACACATCCTCGACTGATAGCTGTTTTGCTTCGTTCCCGGCTACTTCCACCTCTACACGGAGTATTTTCCGGCGTTCGCCGCGCACAACGGCTTTTACTTTCCCTGCCGCCGGGCTGACAACCTTGATTTCCTCATGACGTTTGTCGTGGAACAGGGGTTGGCCTGCCAATACGGCATCCCCTTCGCGTACTTCCATTTTGGGTACCAGTCCGATGAAATCATCGGGGTTTATGGCGACTGAAGGGGTCGGTTTTACGGTGATGGAAAGCGTATCGGCTACAGTTCCTGCAATTGGCAGGTCTAATCCTTTTTTTATTTTTATCCCAATACTCATTGTGTTGTGTGATATGCGTTTTTGGGGTTACACGGAGGTTCTGTTACGTGTTTGGCGTATGGGTGGGCGGGCTGTGTTGCATCCTTGTGCGTCGAAGGTGGGAAACGAGCCTTGCGCGGCTTGTGCCCGGCCACATGGGAACGGCTATTATGGAAAATTTTCCGCAATACCGTTTTCCGGGGGCAAAGTTAGCTATAATTTTTGTCACTTCTTATTAAAGTGTGCAAAATTTTAGGGTAAAGAATGGATTTGATATATTGTAAGCGGCAAAATCCCGTTAGTGTAACAGCGTCGGCGCCACGGGGTATCCCCCGGATGCGGTGCAGGCGTGGCGAGATGGTTGAAATTATTGGTTGCGGCAGGTCGGTCGCAGTCGCCTGCAGGGCGGGCAGAGGTGTGGCCTGTGCGGATGATTTGCAAATATGATTGTGTAGAGGTTACGGAAACAAATCTAACAAATGCTTAAAATCATCATTAAAAATTTTGTCAGATAAAATTATAATGATAATTTTGCAATTAACTTTTGCGAAAGATTACCCGCATCGCTTTGCCCTGGATATTGTGGCTGAGGCGATTTGAAGCGCATACATGCGCGGTGTAACGGCATGACAGACGAATTTTTAATGCCATGAAATGCAATCTTCGGCAGCCTTGAGGCCGGCTCCTGTCCGACAGTGCATCAGGTTTCAACGTTTTGGATTGACATTCAGACATAAGGATTTTCGTGATTCTGACAAGGCCGGGACGAGCCTTAGTATCGTAGCTTCCCCCCCTGTTCAAAGCGGGATGGGATTTTCCACCGTACAGGCGGCATCCGCCCCGGTGCGTACCCGGCCGCTACTGTGACGAACCTGAATTTGATAACCTCGGCTCTCACATGCATCAATGCCTGTGATGCCATAAAAACAATACCGTAATTCCGGAAAAACTATCATTATTTATTAATAACATCTTTAACAAAGACCTATTTAAAAATTATGGAAGCTCAAAAGCCCAATTCCGCTACACCGGCTGTAAAACCCGGTAGCAACGTACGTGGTATCAAGAACGCCTTCTTGGTAATCATCGCCTGCTTCGTTGTGGCAGTGTTACTGTTCCTTTTCGTGTTCGGTCACCCCTCGCACTTCGATGCTGAAGGTTTCGACGGTGTATCCATGTGGTTTGCCGGTGACGAATTCGCCAAGGCTCACCCCATCGACCTTATCGGTACCGTGTTCAAGGGTGGTATCATCGTGCCTATCCTTCAGACTCTCTTCCTCACCGTTATCGTTCTCTCTGTTGAGCGCGCTATCGCACTGAAGAGTGCAAAAGGCACCGGCAGCATCGCCAAGTTCGTTACCGAAATCAAGAAATGCCTTGCCAAGAACGACATCAAGGGTGCACAGGATCTCTGCAAGAAACAGAAAGGCTCTGTAGCCGCTGTTGTTTCTGCAGCCCTCAACCGCTACGATGAAATGGACAAGAACACCATCCTCACCAAGGAGCAGAAAATCGCCACCCTCCAGAAGGAAGTTGAAGAGGCTACCGCTATCGAGATGCCTTCACTCCAGCAGAACCTCCCCATCGTGGCTACCCTCACCACCCTCGGTACCCTCGTCGGTCTTCTCGGAACCGTGCTCGGTATGATCAAATCGTTCCAAGCTCTTTCTGCATCCGGTGCCCCCGACTCGTCGGAACTTTCGACCGGTATTTCCGAGGCTCTTGTGAACACCGCCTTCGGTATCGCAACCGGTGCGTTCGCCGTTATCTCCTATAACTTCTACACCAACAAGATCGATAACCTTACCTACGCTATCGACGAGATCGGCTTCTCAATCGTACAATCGTTTGCAGCTACCCACTAATCTCATCTTTTCCTCAACAACAGTTTATTCACAACATTAACAAAAGGAAAATATGGGAAAAGTAAAAATTAAAAGAAAGAGTACCCTCATCGACATGACCGCGATGAGCGACGTAACCGTTCTTTTGCTTACTTTCTTCATGTTGACTTCGACCTTCCTCCAGAAAGAACCTGTAACGGTAATCACCCCGTCGTCGGTTTCTGAGATCAAGGTTCCCACATCCAACGTTGCCCAGGTGTTGGTAAGCCCGCAGGGAAAGGTTTTCATGTCCCTGCTTGGTGACGCTGATCCTGACAACGCAGAAGAATGGGGTTCGGAGGCCCTCCGTCGTGAGGTGCTTAAGACGGCGGCAGCCGACTACGAGGCAAAAACCGGCAAAAAAACCGGCATCACCTCGGTCGACCTCGACAAGTTTGCAAAGAACGCCTCGTTTGGCGTGCCCCTTGAAAAGATGCATGAGTTCCTCATGCTTGAGACCTCGAAGCAGGACGAGTTCCTTGCCCAGACTCTCGACAAACCGGTTGTATTCGGTGATTTGAAACCCCGCGACACCGGCATCCCCTTCAAGGATATAGTTTATACCGACAAAGATGGAAATTCTTTGACCACCAATGAATTCCAGATTTGGATGCGCGCCATTTACAACTCAAGTAACACCAACATCAAAGAGGCCATCCAGAAAGGCGAAGGTATCGCCGTGAAGTCTGACCGCGGAACCAAGTTCGAAACCATCCACCAGGTGCTCGACAACCTCCAGACGATCAAGATGAACAAATTCTCTGTGATGACCGCACTTAAAACGGAAGCTGATTAATCATTATGGCACAGGTAGAACAGTCATCGGGCGACGGCAAAAAGAAAAAAGGCGCCCAGAAAAAGATGTCTATCCATGTGGACTTTACCCCCATGGTGGACATGAACATGCTTTTGATTACGTTCTTCATGCTCTGTACCACGATGATTAAATCGCAGACTCTCAGCATCGCGTTGCCAACCAACGAGAAGCTTGAGCAGACTGAGTTACAGAAGGCGAAAGAATCGGAAGCCATAACGCTTATCCTCGACACCGAGTATGACGATAACGGCAACGTCAAGGGCAACACCGTGTATTACTACACAGGTAAGCCCGAAATGGAGCTGGAAGGTGAAAAGGTTGTGTCAAGCAACCTCAACGCCACCGAATTCCTCGGCAACGACGGCGCTGCCCAGCAGGGTATCCGTAAAATCCTTCACGACCGCAACAAGGGCGTGCTGGCCGACGTTGAGAAGAAGAAACAGGAATGGCGCGACAAGAAAATCACCGAGGAGCAGTTTCAGGAAGCTGCCAAGAAAATCCGTAACAGCGACGAATACGAGCGCCCGGTGGTTATTATCAAGCCCCTTCCCGGAGCTTCCTGGGAAAGCGTGATCTCAGCTCTTGACGAGATGCAGATCAACCAGATTTCACGTTACCAGCTTGGTTCACTCACAGAAGTTGACGAAGCCATGGTTGGTGACTACAAAAGCAAGCATGCGAAATAACAAGTGATGATCGACTATATTTATTAACCTAAAAAGAAGGAAACACAGAAATGGCAAAAGATGTAGATCTTTCATCAAAAGAATGGACTGACGTAATCTTTGAGGGCAAGAACAAAGAGTTCGGTGCTTACGAACTCCGCCGTCAAAGCGACAAGCGTCACAACCGCGCAGTCATCTTCGTTCTCATCGGCCTCATCCTTGTGCTGATAGGCGGTTATTTCTGGGGAATGTACTCCGACTATCGCCGTGAGCAGCGCGAGCTTGAGCTCCAGGCCCAGCTCGAACAGCAGCTTGCCGACATTGCGGCAGCTGAAGCCGAGGACCCCGAGGAGGTTGAGGAAGTGCCCCAGGCGGTTGAAGAGCCCCAGCGTGAAGAGGCGCTGCCTGAAGAGATTCTGAATACCATCAAGGATACTGAAATCTCGATTGCAGCCGACGAGGAAGTCACCGAGGATATCACATCCAAGGATGACGTGGCCGAGTCGACCGCAGCCGCAGGTTCGACAACGTTCGACCAGGGTACCGACGACCTCAACGTTGTGCGCGAGCACAAAGAGGAAATCATCGTCGAGGAAAAGCACGAACCCGTGAAAGAAGAAATCTTCACGGCTGTAGAGCAGATGCCCCAGTTCCCCGGTGGCGAAGGTGAACTCCTCAAGTATATCTCCACGCACATCAAGTATCCCACAATGGCTGCTGAAAATAACATCCAGGGCCGTGTGGTAGTGAAGTTCGTTGTTCAGAAAGACGGTAAGGTGGGTGAGGTTGTCGTGCTTCGCGGCAAAGACCCCGACCTTGATAAGGAAGCGGTTCGCGTCGTCAAGACACTTCCCAACTTTATCCCCGGCAAGATGAACGGTCAGGCTGTATCGGTTTGGTACACCCTCCCCATCAACTTCAAGCTCCAGTCGTAATCTGCCCTTCCAAAGGGATTACAACCAATACAGAAAAGGCGGTGTGTCAAAAAATATTTTGGCACACCGCCTTGCTTTTCGCCCGGATGGCGAGGGTTTTGTCAGGATGGTTCAGATCGCAGGAGCTTGCGGGTGAGGCCGGAGGGAGTTGACCGAGGTCAATTATCGAAGCAGAATCACGCAAGCGACAATCCAGATGAGCCATTATGACAGAACCTCTTTTTTATATGAGTTGCGGCATTGTATTTGGGGGTTATCACGAATTGTTGTAATTTTGTTAGTTGGAACGGTTGCCGGACACCGGTTGTGTTTGGTGACGAATTTAATACCTCCGTAGTCATGAAGATGTCGGTCATAATCAGATTCATCATAGTCGGCGCCCTTTGGGTGGCCGTGTGCGTGTGGTTTGTTGCCCGGCTTGTAGCATCGGGGACAGAACTCACCCTTCTTTCCCTTTTCCCCTTGGTGGCATCGGGTTTTATAGTATTCGTTCCCCTTTACAAGAAATACGTTAGAAATGACGGAAACAAAGGATTCAAGAAATAATCAGGGATGTGGTTTTGCCGGTGCGTGCGGTGTGCCCCACTCATCTGGGGAGGAGCGTAAACGCGGTGAGTTGCTTGCAGCCATAGAGTCTCCTGCCGATTTGCGCAAGCTGCCGTTGGAGGCGTTGCCTGCGGTATGTGCGGATATACGCGATTTCCTGATCGACTCGCTATCGGGAAATCCGGGGCATTTTGCCTCTTCGATGGGAGCTGTCGAGTTGACCGTGGCACTGCACTATGTGTTCAGCACCCCTTATGACAGGATTGTGTGGGATGTGGGGCATCAAGCCTACGGTCACAAATTGCTGACCGGGCGTCGCGACCGTTTTCATTCCAATCGGAAAATGGGAGGTCTTAGCGGTTTCCCCAATCCGGACGAGAGCGAATATGACTCCTTTATGGCCGGTCATGCTTCAAACTCGATTTCGGCAGCATTGGGGATGGCTGTGGCCACGGAATTGAATGCGGAAGAGCCCCGTCGGAATGTGGTTGCCGTAATCGGCGACGCATCAATAAGCGGCGGGTTGGCATTCGAGGGGATAAACAACGCTGCAAACACCCCTAACAACCTGCTTATAATCCTCAACGACAACAATATGTCGATCGACCCAAATGTGGGGTCGCTGCACAGCTACCTGGCGCGTATAACAACGTCGAAAGGCTATAACGACATGCGTTATTCCGTTTACCGGGTGTTACGGAAACTGAACCTTGTGTCCGACAGGCGCAAAGGGGCGATTATGCGGCTTAACAACAGCCTGAAATCGTTTATCTCACATGAACAGAACATATTCGAGGGACTGAATATCCGCTACTTCGGGCCTATCGACGGACATGACGTGGGCGCGATAGTGAAAGTGCTTAACGACATAAAGGATATGAAAGGCCCGCGAATCCTGCACATAAAGACCCAGAAAGGGAAAGGGTTCGGGCCTGCCGAGAAAGATCCCTCGACATGGCATGCCCCCGGTAAATTCAATCCGCGAACGGGCGAATTGCAATGCAGTAACCCGGGATTGCCGGCGCCTCCCAAATTTCAGGAAGTGGCGGGGTCGACATTGGTCGAGCTTGCTGACAAGAATCCGAATGTTGTGGGCATCACCGCAGGGATGCTTTCAGGCACTTCGATGAGCATACTGAAAAGTGCGCATCCTTCACGGGTGTTCGATGTCGGGATTTCGGAAGGGCATGCTGTGACTTTTGCAGGCGGCCTTGCAAAAGAGGGTCTGAAACCGTTTGTTGCAATCTATTCATCGTTCCTGCAACGGTCATATGACCAGATTATACACGATGTGGCCATAATGCGCCTGCCTGTAACTTTCTGTATCGACCGTGCCGGCCTGGTAGGTGAGGACGGCGTTACGCATCACGGGGTGTTCGACATCGCATATCTGCGCACCATCCCGGGGATGACAATCGCGTCGCCCCGTAATGAAATGATGTTGCGAAACCTTCTTTTCACGGCGCAGTCGGCTGATTGCGGGCCGTTTGCCATACGTTATCCGCGTGGGGCGGGTGAAAACACCGAATGGCGCAATGAACCTGTTGCTTTGGAAATAGGTCGCGGCGAGCGGTTGCGCGACGGTAAAGATGTGGCGGTGATTTCAACCGGCCCTATTGCCTCGGAAGTGGAAAAAGCCCTGAAGGAGACTGAAGCCGCCGGTATTTCAGCTGCCCATTATGACATGACATTCATAAAGCCTATCGACGAAGCCTTGCTTAAGGAGATTGCTGCAAAAGGATGCCCGGTGTTGACTGTAGAGGATGGAACAATCATCGGCGGACTTGGTTCGGCAGTGATTGAATGGATGTCGGGGCATGGATACACACAGGTTGTAGAACGAATCGGCGTTCCGGATCGGTTTGTGGCCCAAGGCACTGTTGCACAGTTGCGGGCTTTGTGTGGCATGGATGCGCAGTCAATTGCCGCTGTTATAACCCGGCTGGCAAAGGGTGGCGGCTCCGTGTGCCAATCCGAACAACATTCAGTTTCCGTGTCATGAAAATTGTAATCGTGTCATGAAAATCGTAATAGCCGGGGCAGGCGAGGTGGGTTCACACCTGGCCAAACTCCTATCAAGGGAGGAACAGGATATTATCCTGATGGATCGCGATTCCGAGAGGCTGGCGCGTCTTGACGCCAATTATAACCTTATGACCAAAAACGGTGCGCCTACGTCGTTGCGCGACCTGCGGGACGCCGGTGTCGACAGCTGTGACCTGTTTATAGCGGTCACGCCGTTTGAGAATACCAACCTGGTTTCTTGTGAGATTGCCAAAAAACTCGGCGCACGGCGCACGGTGGCGCGTATCGACAATTACGAATTCCTGGCCGGTGAAAACCGTGAAATGTTTGCCGGGCTTGGTGTTGACCACCTGATATATCCCGAAGTGCTTGCCGCACAGGAAATATGCACCGCATTGAAGCGGCCGTGGGTCAGAAACTGGTTCGAGTTGCACCAGGGTGAGCTTATAGTAGTGGGGGTCAAGCTCAGGGAGAACGCCTCGCTGATAGGACGAAAACTGCGCGACATTACATTCGCACAGCATAATTACCATGTTTCGGCCATCAAACGCCGTCATGAAACAATCATCCCACGCGGTGATGATGAAATCCGCGAGGGTGATATATTGTATTTCACCACTACCCGCGAGTATATCGACGAGATACGCACCATTTGCGGCAAACGTCAATATAAAATCAAGAAAGTGATGATTATGGGAGGAAGCCGCATTGCAGTGAGGCTGGCACATATGGCGTCGGCTGACTATGATCTCACGATTATCGATGACAATATAGAGGTGTGCCGCCGGTTGCCGCATAAATGTTCCGGCTGCAATGTGAGCATTATTCATGGCGATGCACGAAACAACGATGTGCTCACCGAGGAAAACATCTCGGCAATGGATGCCTTCGTGGCGCTTACGGATTTTTCAGAAACCAATATCCTGGCATGTCTCACAGCTAAGGAATTTATGGTCAACAAAACTATAGCCGAGGTCGAAAACATTCAGTTTATCTCTGAAGCCGAAGGGCTTAACATCGGTACGGTAATCAATAAAAAGCTTCTTGCCTCAAGCAAGATATTCCAGCTCATGCTTGATGCCGACGAAAGTTCGGCCAAATTCATGGCGCTGGCCGATGCCGAGGTCGCCGAGCTTGAGGCAAAACCCGGCTCGAAAATCACAAAGGCGCCGGTTATGGATTTGAAACTCAGCCATGACCTTACGATTGCCGGACTTATCCGCAAGGGGAAAGGTATGCTTGTTGACGGGCGCACCCGCATCGAGCCTGGCGACCACGTTGTTGTGTTCTGCCTGTCGGGTTCGATTCACAAAGTAGAAAAGCTTTTTGTCTGAAACAGTGAAAACCAAGCGCAGATGAGGTCGGGCATTAATTTCGGTATGCTGCTGAGGGTTATGGGGCTGCTTGTCATTATCGAGGCGGCTTTCATGGCTGTGCCGTTGGTGACATCGCTTGTTTACGGCGACGGCGACACGATGGCGTTCGTAGTGTCGATACTCGTTGCGGCCTCTGTCGGTGCATTGATGACATTCGGGGTGCGTCCGGGGCGTCGAGACATGGGAAAACGGGAAGGATTCCTGCTCACTGCGTCGGTGTGGGTGTTTTTTTCGGTGTTCGGCATGATTCCGTTTCTGATCTGCCGCACGCCGCTGACCCTTTCCGATGCTTTTTTCGAGGCTATGTCGGGGTTTACTACCACCGGGGCATCGGTTATGCAGGAAATCGACGGGCTTTCACATGCAATCCATATGTGGCGGTCGCTGATGCAATGGATAGGGGGTATGGGTATAATCCTGTTTACCCTGGCCGTTGTGCCTATGCTTAATTCCGCAGGCGGGATGCAGATGTTCAATGCCGAAGTGACAGGTATCACACATGAGAAACTGCGTCCGCGTGTCAGCTCCACTGCCAAGCGGTTGTGGCTGGTTTACGCGTTGCTCACCATCGCGCTGATTCTGCTTTACTGGATAGGCCCGATGGGGATGTTCGACAGCATATGCCATGCGTTCTCCACCATGTCGACAGGTGGGTTCTCCACCCGTCAGGAGTCAATCGGGGCATGGGATTCGTTGTATGTAAAAATAGTGTCGACGTTGTTTATGTTTATCGGCGGTGTGAATTTCGCATTGATATTCAAGGCTTCATCAGGCCGGTTTGCCGATGTGTGGCGCAATCAGACATTCAGGGCCTATCTAGTGGTGATATTGTTAATGTTCCTGCTTTTCGACCTGGCATTGGCCTTTAACCATAAGGTTCCCGACACCGTAGAGGCTTACACAATCGACCCCCTGTTTCAAATCGTTTCGACAATGACCTCCACAGGCTACACTGTGAGCAATTTCGAAAGCTGGGGAGTGTTTATCCTTGCGTTGGAGTTTATCATGATGTTTTTCGGCTCCTGTGCCGGTTCCACATCGGGTGGTGCCAAAATCGACCGTGCCCTGTTTTTGTGGAAAAATTCGCGTAACGAGCTTTACCGTTGCATTTATCCCAACCGCATTCTTTCGGTCAACATCAACGGTTCGGCTATGACCCCTGAGCTTATCAACAAGGTGCTGGCTTTCCTGTGCCTGTATGTCATGGTTATTGTGGCAGGTGGCACGTTGCTCACTGTCACCGGGGTGCCGTTGATTGACAGTTTCTTCTCGGCCTTCTCGTGTGTGAGCAACACAGGGCTTGGTGCAGGTGTTACAGGCTACGGGGGGTCTTACGAGCTTATCCCCTCTATAGGGAAATGGATTCTTTCATTGCTCATGCTGATAGGGCGTTTGGAAATATTCACCGTCCTGGTTCTTTTCGTGCCCGGATTCTGGCACAAGTAATATTTGATGTTTAATTAAAATTAACAGTCGGGGGGGTGAATTCAGTGCGTTTTCATAACTTTGGATATTCTTTTATTTGGACTAAGTTATATTCAGATTTATGAAAATCAAGTTATTGCTTTTTGCCGGGATGTTGTCGGGAATTGCCGCTCATGCAGCCCTTGACCCGAAAGTTGTTGTTGAAATATCAGAGGTTGCTTCCCCGTGTACTGGGGTGGCTATTGACAAGTCGGGCAATGCTATGCCATGCTACTATGTTGTAAATGGCAACAGTGCTACTTTCCGGATATTGGATGAAAATCTCGCTGTCGCAAAGGAATTCACTTTGAAAGATGTGTTTTTTAAAGATTCTGATAACAATAAATACAAGCGTCCTAACATCGGGTCTACATTAGGGTCATTCACGAAATGGGATGGTGACAACAATGTGATTCTGACCCAAAATGTTTTTGACGATGACGATAAATGGGAAGTGGCAATCGAGATAGAAGAGAATTATAAAGAATTACCATATGTGATTAAGAATGAGGACGGCGTTACGCTTGGCTCATTCGATCCGCGTGAACATGGTGCCGGTAGTATAGGGCTACGTTATTTGTTCCTTGGGAATAAAGGATATGTCACATATAAGAATGAATGGGACGCCGCTATCCCTGAAAAACAATATATGACCGGCATCATTGATTTCAACAGTGGAGGTGCAGGGATGACTGTTGCTGCTTCACTGACAGCGGCAGGCAGGGTATATCCGAATCCGCTTCCGCAAGGAACGCCTCTTACCATTGAGTTTGACAATGAGGTAGAGGCCGGTGCGTTGGTTGTGATAACCGATATGAGAGGGCGCGTGGCCTATCGTTTGCGGTTGGACGATTGCAGTGACCGTGTGGTGATTTCTGCCGGTCGGCTTGGTAACGGCACATACGTATATTCTGTAATATCCAATGACGAATTGATTCAAAGCGGGAAAGTGATAGTTGAATAAACGTACCTGATAGATTTGTTTTGTATAGGTAAGAAGTGCCGGTCAGTTTGCCAGTTCGGAGCGTATGAACGGGGCGGTGGGGGAATCGGCGGAGGCTATTTCCTCGGGGGTGCCGGTGGCTATGATGCGGCCGCCGTTTTTGCCACCTTCCGGCCCCATGTCGACCACATAGTCGGCGCATTTCACCACATCCAGGTTGTGCTCGATAACTAGCACTGTGTTGCCTTTCTCGACAAGGCGGTTGAGAACTGACATCAGCACTTTTATATCCTCGAAATGAAGCCCGGTGGTGGGTTCGTCGAGAACGAACAGGGTTTTGCCGGTGTCGCGTTTGGCAAGTTCCGTTGCCAGCTTCACGCGTTGGTTTTCACCTCCCGAAAGGGTTGATGACGGTTGGCCCAGTTTTATATAGCCGAGGCCGATTTCCTGCATTATTTTCAGCTTCTTGAGGATTCGGGGCTGATGTTCGAAAAATTCCACTGCCTGGTTTATGGTCATGTCGAGCACATCGGCTATGGATTTGCCTTTGAAACGCACTTCGAGGGTTTCGCGGTTGTAGCGTTTGCCTGAACACACTTCGCACGGCACAAGCACGTCGGGCAGGAAGTTCATCTCGATTGTTTTGTAGCCGTTGCCCTTGCACTCTTCACATCGCCCTCCGGCCACGTTGAACGAGAAGCGCCCCGGTTTGTAGCCTCTGATTTTGGCTTCAGGCAGGTCGACAAACAGGGAACGGATGTCGGCAAACACCCCGGTGTAGGTGGCCGGGTTGGAGCGCGGCGATTTGCCTAATGGTGATTGGTCGACGGTTACTATTTTATCGATATGCTCTGTTCCGAGCAGTTCCCTGTAGGGGAGCGGCTCTTCAGCCGAACGGTAGAACTTCTGCGACAGGATGGGTTGAAGGGTGCCGTTTACAAGCGATGATTTGCCGCTGCCCGACACACCGCATACGCATGTTAGGGTGCCGAGAGGCAGTTTGAAATCGACTTCGCGCAGGTTGTGGCCGGTGCATCCGAGCAATTCGAGGAATTTCCCGTTGCCCGGCCGGCGGGTTGACGGGATTTCTATCACTGTATGGCCGTTGAGGTAGCTTGCTGTCAGTGTATTGGTCTTGAGCATGTCGGCGGGTGTTCCTTCGAACACAACCTGCCCCCCCTTGCGGCCGGCTTTAGGGCCGATGTCGACTATATAGTCGGCATCGAGCATCATATCCTTGTCGTGTTCTACGACGATAATCGAGTTTTGGGCGTCGCGCAGTTTCTGTAGCGAGGTTATAAGCCGCCGGTTGTCGCTTTGGTGAAGCCCTATGCTAGGCTCGTCGAGGATGTAAAGCACATTGACCAGTTCGGAGCCGAGCTGTGTGGCAAGCCTGATTCGTTGGCTTTCGCCGCCTGACAGCGTGGCGGAGTTCCGGTTGAGTGCGAGATAGCCCAACCCGACATCGACCAGGAATGCCAGGCGGGAACGGATTTCCTTCAATATTTCATGCCCGATGGTGCGTTGGCGCTCGTCAAGACGGTTTTCAACCCCTTCGGCCCATTCAAGCAGGTCGGTAATATCGAGGCGTGCCAGTTCGGCTATGTTTTTCCCGTCGACGAAAAAGTGGAGGGCTTCCCGGTTGAGGCGGTCGCCGTGGCATTCGGGGCACACGAGGCGGGAGTAGAATTTCCCGCTCCATTTCTGAGCCTCGGGCGATGCGTCGTCACCCTGTTGCATCTCGATGTATTTCACCAGCCCGTCGTAGCTAAGGAAATAATTCGATATGGAATGGTTTTCCGATTTGATCTGCAATCTTTCAGGCGTGCCGTTGAGGATGTCGTTTATGGCTTCTTCGGGAAGGTCTTTGACCGGCATTTTGAGGTCGCACCCGTATTTTTCGCAAATCGCGGCAATCTGCCAAAATATGGTCGAGTTCTTATATTTGCCAAGCGGGACGATGGCCCCGTTGAAGATTGACATCTTGTCGTCGGGGATTATTTTTGCGCGGTCGACTATGTTGACCGTTCCCAATCCTTTGCAACATGGGCAGGCTCCCAGGGGTGAGTTGAATGAGAAATTGTGAGGGGCCGGTTCGCGGTATGACAGCCCGGTGGCAGGATCCATAAGGGAAAGGCTGAAATGCGCCGCGATGTCGTTGTCGACATCATATACCATAATCTGTCTTCCACCTTGGCGCATGGCGTTTGCCACTGAATCGCGCAGCCTGGAATCATCCTTCCGCGACACTTTCAGTTTGTCGACCACCAGCTCCACGGAGTGGTTTTTATAGCGGTCGAGTTTCATTCCGTAGGTGATTTCCCGCAATTCTCCGTCGACCCTTACGTTCAGGTAGCCCTTCTTCTGCAATTGCTCGAACAAATCCTTGTAATGCCCTTTGCGGTTTTGCACAAGGGGTGAGAGAAGGTAGATTTTCTTCCCGTCGTATTTGTCGAGAATCATACCCACGATTTTCTCCTCGGTGTATTTCACCATGGGTTCCCCTGAAAGGTAGCTCCGTGCTTGCCCTATTCGGGCGAATAACAGGCGCAGGAAGTCATAGACCTCGGTTGTGGTGCCTATGGTGCTTCGTGGGTTACGGTTTATGGTTTTCTGCTCGATTGCGATTACCGGCGACAGTCCGGAAATCTTGTCGACGTCGGGACGTTCGAGCGAGCCGAGCATATTGCGGGCATAGGATGAGAATGTCTCGATATAACGCCGTTGGCCTTCGGCATATATGGTGTCGAAGGCAAGAGACGATTTCCCGCTGCCGCTCAACCCGGTAATCACCGTTAGCGAGCCGTGGGGGATGGTTACATCGATATTTTTGAGGTTATGCACCCTTGCCCCGATTACTTCGAGCGAAGGGGCATCACCGTTATGCGTTGGTTTCTGCATTGCTGTCGGGTAGGTAGTGGGGATTTGGTCCTGGCAGGTTATTTTACCCACCCGGGGTTGTAGAGGTCTTTTTTAGTGAGCCGGTTGGCCGATTTCGACATTGCCTCTCTTTTCGGGATTTTTATCTTATAGCTTTTCCCGCCTGTCACAGGGAGTGATTTGGCGCGTAGCCAGGGGTTGTATTCACGGAGCATGGCATAGGTCGTGCCGTGGTCGAGCGCCCATTGCGGAAGGTTGTCGATGGTTGAGGTAACGGTTGTCTCGGTGTAGGCTTCAGGGGTGTAGAACTGGTCGGCAAGGAGGTTGAACCCGTATTTTGCAGGGTTCTCCATCAGTGTTTTGGCTGCGAATATACGGTAGACATAGCGGGTCGTCTCCTCCACAAGGTAGAGGTCGAACGACGAATCAGCCAGCTGTGCGTCAAGTTCGGTCGATATGCGCCCTTGGCCGCCGTTGTATGAGGCCATGGCCGATTCCCAGTTGCCATATTTGTTATAGGCTGATTTCAGATAGCGTGCCGCTGCCGCCGTGGCTTTTTCCACATTGTAGCGTTCATCCACGTAATCGTTTACCTCCAGCCCGTATTGTTTGGCCGTCGACGGGATGAACTGCCACAATCCGGCGGCTTTGGCCGGTGAGTAGGCGCGCGGGCTTAGGGTTGATTCGATGCATGCGAGATAAACCAGGTCTTCAGGAACTCCGTTACGTTTAAGTATCGGCGCCATCACCGGGAAATAGCGGTTGGCACGCTTAAGCATCAGCATTGTTACGGAGTGGGAGTAACACATCTGCGACAGTTCACGGTCGAGCCGTTCGTACATGTCGGTGCGGTCGAAATCGAATTGCTCGCCTGCGAAGCTGATTTTGCGTGGAACGGGCGGGCTTACCACCGGCTGGAAATTCGTGGCCTGCACCACGCTGTAGGCCGGCCCTTCCGCAGGGGCGGTTCTCGGGGTTGCAGTGGTGTTGGAGGTTTGTGCGGAGGCTTGCAGTGTGCCGCATATCGCAGTGAGAACGGCGGCTGCCGTAATGGTTCGGAATGTTTTCATCGGGTTCCGTTGGTTGATGAGTCGTTGGTGTATTTCAGAATATTTATGTCGCCCGACAGTTTGTAATCCTGACCGTCGGAGCCTTTTGCTTTAATCACATAATAATAAACACCCGAAGGCACGAGTTTTCCTTTGTGTCGTCCGTCCCATCCTTGCGAAGGGTCGGTGAGATGTGCCATTTCAAGCCCCCAGCGGTTGAAGATGTGGCAGTCGAATTCGATGATTGATTTATAGGAAACTTTCCATTCGTCGTTTGTGCCTTCGGTGGCGCCAGGAGAGAAGGTGTTGGGGCATTCCAGGCGGGATTCGCCGATGTAGACTTCGTAGGTCTCGCCGATATAGTCACAGCTTCCCGAGTCGTTTCCTGCCACGAAACGCACGTAGTTGGTTCCGTAGTCGCGGAAAGTGTGTGTCACTTCCAGTTCCTGTATGCGGAGGTCGATTACGTCAAACTGCTGGTCGCGTGCAAACTGCCATTCCTTGTAAACCACCGCATCGGTTACTTCTGCGGTAAAGGTGATTTCCGCCGGGCCGGAACCGCCAAGGGGGGCTTTGTCTTCGCGCTGTTCGTTGTCGTTTGAGCGCTCGGCCTGGGTGGCATAGGTGGTAGCGGCAATCGCCTGGGTGGTGAATTCGGGTGAGAATATCTCTTCGTTCTGCCCCCATTCGCGCTTGAAACGGTCGGTTGAGAGAGCGAACTGGGTGTTGCACAGCGGGGCTTCCACGCGTATGACGGCATCGGCGAATTCCAGTGTGTGACTGATTTCATCCTGGACGTATTGGCGCCGTTCCTCGTCATATGCCAATGTGTTGTAGGTCAGTTCCATGTCGCGTGACAGGGTTTGTGCCACGCCGTTTATGGAATAATATGTGATTTTTTCGGCGTGTCCGTCGAAAATTAGCGCTGTGCGGTCGCATTCCTGTTCCGGGGCCATGGTAAGCGACCCAAGGGTGCATGCGTTATGTGCGTAATTTACCAGCCAGTAGCAATGCTGCCTGCCGCCATATTCCACGATGAACCCGATTCCTTTCTGATTCGTGATGCCCGGAACCGTGGCGAGGTTTATAACCGACATATTGCCCTCGGTGCGCGATGCAACAGGCTCTGCAAAACCTCCGCCGAGGTTGCTGAAACATGACCATTTGGCCGATGAGGCAGCGGCTCCGCCGTCAGCCGGGAATCTGACAGTGGTCATGGCGTTGAATTCCGGCAGCACATAAACCGCTTCCAGCCCTGTCGTAGCCTGCGCTTCAACTTTGACAGGGTTCAATCCTGTTGCGCCTGTATTCTCGAAAGTGAGGTCGGCAGCCGCAGCCGGTATCGTTGTTATTGCTGTCAGCAGAACGATAGACGCTATCGTTGCAGTAGCTTTCATGGCAACTGCCGCGCCCGTCTGCAACCAGATATGCCGGAATATGTGTAGTCGGATTTCTCGTTTCATTGTTGTGCCTTCAAAGTTTGCCGCCAGGGTTGCAAGGCACGTAATCCTTTCATCCTTGTGCGGTATGTGAACTTACAAAGATAGCGAAAATCCCCCGTCCAATCAAATTCTGTGAGTTCTGACGAGCCAAATGTGGAAAGCGGTTTATTCGGGATAGCCTAGCAGGGAGAGGATGGCCGGGGCGAGGATGGCGGTCAGGAGGCCGTTGAGTGTGAGACCGAGCGATGAGAATGTGCCGTAACGTTCCCCTTTCTCCATGGCAGCGGAGGTGCCTACTGCATGTGCTGCCGTGCCGATTGAGAGGCCGGTGGCGATAGGGCTTTTTATGTGGCTCAGTTTGACAAGCTGGAAGCCCGTCATGCCTCCGAAAATGCCGGTGCATACCACCACGGCTGCCGTGAGGGCGGGTATTCCGCCTACCGATTGTGCGATTTCCATTGCTATGGGTGTTGTGACGGCTTTGGGGGCGAGCGACAGGATTACTTCCTGGGTTGCCCCTAGCAATTGGGCCACAAGCACTACTGAGACGATTCCTGCCACGCATCCCGCAAGTTCGGCAATCAGCAGCGGCAGCATCTGTTTTCGGATTGTTTCAAGCTGGCGGTAGAGTGGGACACCGAGTGCCACAACTGCCGGTTTGAGCCAGAAATCGATGTATTCCCCTCCGGCCAGATAGGCATCATAGTCGATGCCGAACCCTGTAAGAAACAGTATGAGGACTATTATCGAGACCAATATAGGGTTCAGCAGGGCGATGCCTGTGCGCCGTTGCAAGAGTTTTGCCCCGAGGAATACGATGAAAGTAATGGCAATAAGGAAGATTTTGTTACCTAGAAAGCTCATGATGCGAGGAGAATGAGCGGCGCACGAGCTGGTGTACCCATCCCGTGACTGCGATTATTACGAATGTGCTGATTATAGCGGAGCCTATGATCGGCATCCACTGTTCCTTGATAAGGCCGAGGCAACGCATAAGCCCTACACCGGCGGGGACGAAGAAGAAGCCGAGGTTCTTTACCAGGAAGTCGGATATTTTGTCGACCCAGAATATGCGCACAATGCGTAGTTTCAGGGCGGCGGCGAGCAATAACATTCCGATTATGCTTGAGGGAATGGGAATGCCGGTGAACGTTACTATGAATTCTCCTGCCGCAAGAAATGCGAACAGCACGGCACATTGTAGAATCATGACTGACTGAAAATCTGATTAGATATACTTGAAGCCGGAATGGCTTCCGTTTTATTATTATTTTATGGTGAGTCGGGTGTTTCACTTCCTATAAGAACTAACGCCATCCGAGCCTTATCGGCTGCAAATGGCGTTAGTTAGGCTTTAATGAGCCGCGAGTGGGACTCGAACCCACGACCTTTTCGTTACGAATGAAATGCTCTACCGACTGAGCTATTGCGGCTTATGCGTGAAATCAAGGCATGTAGCGGTGTTTCAGCGAGTGCAAAGTTACGAATTAATCTTTATTTTGCAAATGTGATGATTGAGTTTTTTCGCAAAATGGCGAGAGAATGGCGGGAGAAAGCATGTGCCGTTGGGAGAAAGCAGTAAAGTTGGAGAAAGGGGGGGAGATAGGAAAGGGGCGGGCGTTAAAATATGATAACCCGGATAAATCCTATATATGGGTGATAGGAGTTATCCGGGTTATCGGATTTTTTTGCGTTATTCCGTATGGATACTGGTGCCTTCTCCTGGCCTGTCAGTCAATTGTCTGCTTTGAGAAGGTCAGTGTGATTTTGGCTTTTTCGAGGTCGAGCTGCACCATTGCGGGGGCGCCGATATAGGGGTCGATAGCGCTTACGTAGGTGGTCGAACTGCCGTAGTAGGAGTTGGAGCTGTTGACCTCGGTCTGGATGGTTACCGGCGTGAGGGTGAATGTATAGTCCTCAGGGGTGATTTTATCTTTTTTGAGGATGTCGAGCAGATAGTCGCGCATTCCGGCGAAGCGGTAGCGGTGATTGTCGGCATCGTAAGCTGCGTAGAACGAGGTTATGTTGTTGTTAAGCTCGTTGCGCAGGAAAAACTCATCTTTTTTCGATGACAATATCAGCAGCAGGTTGGCCGGTGGCTTGATGCCGTAATCGTTGGTGATTTTCTCGGCCGGAATATCAAAGGTCAGAGTGTTGACAACCGATAATGAGCCGGTGTTGGCGTTGTAGTAGTCGACAACTTCCTGGATGGGGAATTGCAATTCTACGTCACGGCCTACTGGTGCCACGATTATCTGCTCCCCGTCGGCAATCTTGGCATCGAGTTCGGGTGAGATTGTGTAGGCAAGGTTGTTGTTGAGTACTATTTCCGGGGTTACGGCATAGTAGTTGCCCTGGTAACGGTTGATGGTTTCCTTCCCCTCGCTGTTGGTCGTGGTGGTGTGGTAATACATCCGCATCATGGTGGAACTGATTTCCACAACGCGTCCGTCGCCGTATGAGTTCTTTACGTATATCCCGGGAAAATGGCGGGCGAAATTCGCCGGGAATGCATAGGCCGACGGGTCGGTGATATAGAGGTTGTAAAGCTCTTTGGCGAGTTCAATCGGCATTTTTACGTCAATCAGCCGGTAGCTCAGATTCTTTATCGAGTCGGTTGCGGCAATGGCGTTGCATGCATAAATCTTCGAGGCCAGCAGGTCGGCGGGATTGTAATAATCGGCAGGGTCGAAATTGCTGTAGATAAGCGAGGGGAGTTGCTTGTTCAGTCGATAAACCTCCAAGCCCATGGGGGCTATGGAATCACCGACATAAGAGCCTTTCGGAACGAAAAACAGCAGTTTGAGCGAGTCGATGTTGTCGGCAGTGAGGTTCTCGGTGTCGATTTGTGCCGACGGCATGAACTGGGTCACGAAATCGGATGAGAAATCGCCGTAGCCTTTTGCATTTATCCTGCCGAGCACCTGTGTGATGGTGCGTGACTGCACGCGCGGATTGTCGACCGACCGGCCTGCAACCGCAAATTCGGAAGCTATTACCACTTCCGATTCGTCATGTACGAGCGACGTACCTACATTAGGTGAATCCTCGCAGGAAGCGAGCAGTGAGGCCGCAGCCGTTATGACGACGGCGCTTTTTATGGCGGTGATGGCTTTGCGCATTGCCTTTGAGCGTTTGTGAGGGGGGATTAGAGGTTTTTGTAGAACTCCACTATTGCCGGTGCGTCGATTTCCTCGCCTGCATAGGGGAGGAACGGTTTGCCGAGCGATTCGGCATATTCCAAAAGTTCGGCGGGGACTTCGGGTGAAGCCTGTATGACGCCGTCGGCATATTTGATTGCCAGTTTGTGAAGGGCTATGCAGTCGACCGGCCCGTTTCCTAGCGGTTCGATATCCTCGTCGGTGAACCCGTCCATTTTCAGTTTTTCAACAAAACGTGGGTCGAGGGTGCCTTCGAAGGTGTCGTCGAAAATCGAATATACTATTTTCGACGGCCCGATTGTAGGGTCGTCGGCATAAGTTTTTTTGATGTACATGGGGGAGAGGGAGGTAACCCATCCCGAACAGTGCATCACAGCCGGTTCCCAGCGTAGTTTCTTTACGGTTTCCATAACGCCCCTCACGAAGAAAATCAGGCGTTCGTCGTTCTCTTCGGGTGTTTCCCGGATTTCGAGATCCTTTACGGCGTGGTGCTGGAAATATTCGTCATTGTCGATGAAATAGACCTGCATGCGCGAAGCCTGCAGCGTAGCGACCTTTATGATGAGCGGGTGGTCGGTGTCGTCGACCTGAAGGTTCATTCCCGAAAGGCGGATTACTTCGTGAAGCTGGTTGCGACGCTCATTGATACAGCCGTATTTAGGCATGAATGTGCGCACTTCGAAACCGTTTTCCTGCACTTTGTGTGGAATCATCTGGCAAGTTGAACCTAGGTGAGAGGCTTTGAGATAGGGGGTAATTTCCTGCGAGATGTAAAGAATTTTCTTGTTTCTCATCAAATTAGGCATAATGTTTATTCGCTTCACGCGGCCACGGCTGAATTATTGCACGGGCTGGGGATGTTGGCAAAATTGACATGCAAAGTTACAAAAAAAATCGCAAATCGCCCGCATTTTGGCGTGATTAAGTCTTTTTTAGCAACTTAGTTTGCAAAAGGGGCGGATAATGCGTAAATTTGCTCTAAAACAAAGTGCTTTATGTTCGATATTTTCAGAAGGAAAAGCAAGGAGCTTCCGCAGCTTTTTTTCCATACGGATATTCACTGTCACCTTATCCCCGGCATAGACGACGGGCAGCGTGACGCCGTTTCGGCGGCCGGGCTTGTTGCGAGCGAGGCCCGTTGGGGGATAAAGCGTGTGTTCTGCACACCGCACATCACCCAGGGGAGTTTTGAGAATACGCCTGAAATCATTGCCGGGGCATTCGGCCGGTTGCAGCAGGCCGTGACTGATGCCGGGGTGGACGTCGAACTGGATTATTCAGCCGAACACCGCCTTGACGGTTTTTTCCGGCAGCAGCTCGAGGCTGGGAAACTGCGCCCGCTGCCAGGGGGGCATCTGCTTGTTGAGAACTCTTTCATGCAGGAGGCGTGGAACCTCGACCAGACCCTGTTCGATTTGCAGGTGAGGGGTTTCAAGCCTGTTTTGGCGCACCCTGAAAGGTATCCGTATTATTATAATGACCGGGCGCGTTATGATGTGATCCATAATGCCGGCACGATGTTCCAGATTAATCTGTTGAGCCTTGCTGGATATTACGGTAAGGAGGAGAAGCGGATGGCCGAATGGCTGATAGAACGCGGACTGGTTGATTTTGTGGCAACCGACATGCATAGCCGCCGTCATTGCGAGGCTATAGAGGCTTATATGGCAGGAAAGGATTTCCGCCGCCATGCGCAGGCTTTGGAGGGGCGCCTCAAAAACGATTCCTTATAAAGATACAATAGTTCGGTAAAATTTGCATATTCAATTGAATATCAATAAGATGCAACAATAATTCAATATCAATGCAAACTATTGTGTATCAGTGCGATACAGCTATGCCTGCTCAAAAATTACCGAACTGTTGAAGATAAGTAAGTCATGAAAATTATTACGCATAAAACCTATATCCGGCTTTATATTCTCTGCGGCATCCTTTCGCCGCTTTTTATCCTCATCTTCAGTCGTGTAGCTCGCTACACTCCTTCATCTTCGGACAAAAATCGACTGAAAGTATGCTCTCAGACAATATAAAATAATTTCCACGACTTACTTAAAGGGTGTGCCAAAGTTCCGTATTTTGGCACACTTTCGATAAGCATCATTCTTGGGAGGGGGAGCTGACAGCACCCTCGCCATCCGGGTAAAAGGCAAGGCGATGTGTCAAAATTCAATATTTTGACACATCGCCTTGTAAGTTGGTTATGATTCCTTTAAGAGTTGTGCTGCAAAGGGGTTATATGGTTGTGTTATCAACGGGACGAGGCGCTGTAGTTGGGAGCCTCGCTGGTGATAGCCACGTCGTGGGGATGGCTTTCGGCCACACCGGCATTGGTGATGCGGGTGAATTTTGCCGAATGGAGCGCTTCGATGTCTTTGGCGCCGCAGTAGCCCATGCCGGCACGCAGGCCGCCGAGCATCTGGTAGACAACCTCGAAGAGTGAGCCTTTATAGGGCACGCGGGCGGCGATACCTTCCGGCACGAGTTTCTTCGCGTCGGTTTCGCCTGCCTGGAAATAACGGTCTTTCGAGCCTTTTTCCATAGCTTCGAGGGATCCCATGCCGCGATAGGATTTGTATTTCCTGCCGTTGTATATAATGGTGTCGCCGGGCGATTCCTCCACACCTGCGAGCATCCCGCCGAGCATCACGCTGCACCCGCCTGCGGCAAGTGCTTTTACGATGTCGCCGCTGTAACGGATGCCGCCGTCGGCAATCAGAGGCACGCCGGTGCCTTCCAAAGCTTTTGCAACATCATATACTGCCGAGAGCTGCGGCACGCCTACGCCTGCGATGATGCGGGTTGTGCATATCGAACCGGGGCCGATGCCCACTTTTACGCCGTCGGCACCGTTTTCAACGAGGTAGCGGGCTGCTTCGCCGGTGGCGATGTTCCCTACGACCACATCGATTTCGGGATATTTTTCCTTTATGCTGCGGAGCACACCGATTACGCCTTTGGTGTGGCCGTGGGCGGTGTCGATTACGATTGCGTCGGCTCCGGCAGCCACCAGCGCGTCGACGCGTTGCATCGAGTCGGCTGTGACGCCCACACCGGCTGCCACGCGGAGGCGTCCCAGGCGGTCCTTGCAGGCATGGGGTTTGTCTTTGGCCTTGGTGATGTCTTTGTAGGTTACCAGTCCGATAAGGTGTCCTTCGCGGTCAACCACCGGGAGCTTTTCGATTTTATGGCATTGCAGAATCTGCGCTGCTTCCTCGAGGTTGGTCGATTGCGAGGTGGTGATGATGTTTTCCGAGGTCATCACTTCGTCGACGGGACGGTCGAGGTTGCGTTCGAAACGGAGGTCGCGGTTGGTGACTATACCTACCAGGAAGTTTTCTTCATCGACCACGGGTATGCCGCCGATGTGGAATTCCTCCATCATTTTCAGGGCGTCGCCAACGGTGCTGCCCCGGCGTATGGTCACCGGGTCGTAAATCATCCCGTTTTCGGCGCGTTTCACCGCATGCACCTGCCGCGCCTGCTCCTCTATGGGCATGTTCTTGTGAATCACGCCGATGCCGCCTTCGCGTGCTATGGCTATGGCCATCGTTGCCTCTGTCACGGTGTCCATCGCGGCCGACACGAGCGGCACATTCAGGGTGATGTTTCGTGAAAACTTGGAGCGTAGGCTGACGTCGCGGGGGAGGACGTCGGAATAAGCGGGGATGAGGAGGACGTCGTCGAAGGTGAGACCGTCCATTTTAACCCTGTCTGCAATAAATGATGACATATTCGTATGAATGGCTTAAGAATGCTGATTGAAGCTTAAATCACTTCATCCTATTTTATTGCATGCAAAGTTAGGAAAAAATCGGGAAACGCACGCTATTTCTGCCCGTTTTGGTGCATTTATTTGTATAAAGGGGCAATCGTGGAGCGGATGACCTCCCTGTTAAACATTTATTTATGATTATTCGGAGTTTTTGCGTATCTTTGCCGCGATAAACTTTAAGGTAAAACAATCTGCTATAGAATAGTGGCATAAACTGCAAGTTCCTGGCACCCCGTGGTTAACGGGAGAATGTGCCGGATGCGGGCAGAAACATACACAGTAAGCAATCACACCGGTTCGATGCCTTTTTCAGCATAAGGCCGAACCGTTAAAAATGGAATCACAGACAATGAAGAACAAAGTGCTAACCGGGTTTTGTGCCGTGGCGGGGCTGGCGTTTTTGTCGGCGTGCAGCGACACATTCAACCCTTCAGGCGACCGCGAAGGGCGCATCCTTCCGAGCATCGGGCTTGACCCGGTGGTTGCCGCACCTCAAGGCAAGGCCGCAGCGCGTGCCGACGGGCAGGCAATGCAGATTTCTCCTGATGATTTGAAACTCACGCTTTCGGCCGACGACGGCTCGTTGGAGCGTACATGGGAGTCGCCTGCCGATTTCGACCCGGCTGAAAACTTCCCTGTAGGAGCCTACACGATGGAGGCTTCCTATGGCGACGCGGATTTCGGCGGTTTTAACCGCCCGTATTATTATGGTGCGGCCCGTTTCAGTATTCTCGAAAACCGCACCTCGCCTGTCAGCATCACCGCGACGCTCGGCAATGCCATGCTCACAATAACGTGGTCGGATGCGATGAGTGAGTATTTCACCGATTTCAGCGGCGAGGTTTATGCCGGTACGTCGCAGTACGCCTACAATCCCACGGAAACCCGTTCGCTCTACATGGTGCCGGGTCATGTGGAGGTTAATGTCAATGTGACCAAACCCAACGGGGTTTCCGGCAAACTAAACGTCAAGAGCTTTGAGGCCGAGGCACGCCATCATTACAAGTTGTTTATCGATGTTAACAACGGTGATGTTGGCGGAAGCGGACTTAACGTGACCTTCAACTCCGATGTGGTTGAGGAGGAACTGGTGCTTGATGTAAGCGATCAGGTACTTGTGGCCGACGCCCCGGTTATCTCACCTATAGGCTTCACCCCCGGCACCCCTGTCGAGGTGCTTGAAGGTGTCCAGCTCGAAGATGTGGTGCAAATGGCGGTTATGGCGCAGGGATATGTGCAGACGGCTGTTCTGACCACTTCCGGCTCGCTTATAGAACGCGGTTGGCCTGCCACGGTCGATTTCGCCACTGCCGATGATGCCACGCTTGCCCGTCTGAGGGACTTGAATATGGGGTTCGTGGGGTTCGAAGGCGTTAAGAGCCAGATGGCGTTCGTAGGGTTTAACCGCATACCCGAACGACTTAAATATATCGATGGGGGTAATAACGAAGTGTCGTTTACACTTGTTGCAAAAGACAGGAATTCAAAAGTAAGTTCGCCACTAACGCTCAAATATATTATAAAGAAACTTGAGCTGCTGATTGAAAATGCGGCTCCGTTGAAAGTTGATGCAACAGAACTTTCATTTGACCTTGTGTATAACGGGCCGATTGAAAACGTTACCTTCGAGCGTAAGAACGAACAGGGAATTTTCCGGTCTGTTCCTGTAATTTCGTTAGAGCAGTCACAAAGCGAAGCCACACGTTATAGGGTGACGGTAACCGTACCTGCCGATGAAAATAACGTGCTTATACGTGCGAATTCTGATGATAATCATTACTCCGAGGTATATACAGTGGTACGCAACGGTGTTGCCGCAACTGTATCGGATAACGATGTGTATGCTACCAGGGCTTCAGTGAGGTTCAGATGTGGAGCAAACGACCCCGAGCATGCCGTCAATTCCAAGGTGCTGATTTCCACTAATGGCATAGATTTCCATGAACATGCGTCCAAGTCGGTATCGAATAATATTATAACTGTTACCAATCTGTCCCCGTCTACAAAATATTATGTAAAGATAAACGCCCATGAAGGGGAGTCGGCGGTTATGGAATTCATCACAGAGGAAGCCATACAGCTTCCGAATTCTGATATGGAGACTTGGGAAAAGACAAAGGAAGAGAGATATTTTGAGTGCTGGGATGTGTCGGGATGGGCTACATATAATCCGATGACAACCGGCAACACGGGTACTAGGGATCATACGGCATATGTAAATCGGTCGGGTACCGCACAGTCCACCAACAAACATGGCGGGTCGTATGCCGCCGAATTACGGACTATAGGTTGGGGTGCTGGTAACAGTGCCACGAACTCAATAAGCTCAGGGAATCCGAAGTATATAACAAAAGGGATGTTATATCTTGGAACTAGCCCCACAAGGTATTCTGACATGGAGACTGAAATACAAAAAGGGATAGCTTTCTCATCTCGTCCTGTATCTATTTCATTCTTTTGTCGTTATGCAAAAAAAAATCCGGCTGATTATGGTGCGGTTACCATATGGTTGAAGGATAACGCAGGTAATGTTATTGCAACCGGTTCTCAAAGTAATCTTGATGCAGCCAATTATACGAAGGTAACAGTTCCGCTCAGTTATGTGGAGAATCCGGGTAAAGCCGCGCAGATTTATGTCGAATTTGTGTCAAGCGGCCATCCTGATTGGGATACAAGGAATAAAGACTGGTTCGAAGTACCCTCTTTCGGTAACCTGTCCGACGGGAAATTCCAGGGTTCAAGCCTGTTTATCGACGACATCGTTCTTAACTATTAAACTATCGGATGAAAAGAAAGAATATGAAAACCAAGATATTGTCACAAATAGCAGCTTTGATGGCTTTGGGCGTCGCGACCCAGGGCTGTAGCGACAACTGGACTGCCGATGTGGGCGGTGAAGGGGAGGGCGTTCTTGCCACTTCCTCGCTTCTGCCCACGGTTACAAACGAGGAGCATTTTGTTGAGGAGATACGTGGCGCCCAGCAAAACGGGCGTAGCGGCGGTTCGCGTGCATCAATCAACCTTACCGACTTCATTGTGGAGGTGACCGACGCAGGTGGTGCACAAGCCGCTTCGTGGACTTACGGCACGATGCCGAGCCTTCCCACTTTCCCGGTGGGAAACTACACGGTAACGGTGCGTTCGCACCGTGTGAACGAAGCAGCCTGGAGTGAACCGTATTTTTTGGGTACTCAGTCGTTTAAGATAACAAGTGGGGAGCTGACATATGTAGACCCCATTATCTGCAAGCTGTCGAACATAAAAGTGTCGGTCAAGTTCGATAAAAAGCTCCTTGCGGCTTCAGCCGACAACGGGGCTGATTTCCAGGTTACGGTGACATCAAAGCCGGGTGTCAGCCTTACATATACCGTGGATGAGACGCGTGCCGGATATTTCGAGGCTTTTGAAAACCTTGAGACATTGAGCATTGAATTTACCGGCACCGTATCAGGTGTCAAGGAAACTGTTTCGGCTGTTCTTACGAATGTGGAAGCAGGGCAGCACCGGCAGATTACCATGGGGTTGAAAAATAATTCCAACCCGTCGCCCGATGAAAGCGGAAATATAACCATTGACAAAGGTGGCATAAACGTGGATTTCAGTGTCAGGCAGGAGGATATGACGGCTAATCTCCAGGTTGAGGAAATCCCCGGCAGCAGTGAAGGCCGTCCGGGCGAAGAGGAGGGTGAGGACCCGACACCTCCCGATCCGGGGAATGAGGATGCAATAACTTTCTCAAGCACCACTCTCGACATAGAAGGCGGGGCGAATATCGCGGATGAATTCGGTCCTGGTGTTCAGGACGCGGTGGTAAAGATTCACTCCGACAACGGGGTGCGTAACCTTAATGTTGAAATCATTTCAGACTTCCTGACCGACGATTTTCTCGGAGGTGTGGGTATGGTCACCAAGTTCGACCTCGCCAATGCCGACGACACCACGGTGCAGAATAACGGTTACACCTTGGCGACAAACCTGCGTGGTCTCGGATTCCCTGTCAATGAGGAGGTGGTCGGCAAAAACGATCTGGATTTCGACATCACACAGTTTATGCCGCTTATCCTGAAAAAGGGTGACCATACTTTTAAGATCGCGGTTACCGACCAGGATGGCAACCGCAAGGAGATGAGGCTGTTGATAAGGCAGGAAACGGATAAAATGTAAAAGCAAGAAGGCTGAAAAACAATGAAAATGAAAAAGATATCTTTCTTCTGCGCAGCCTCGCTCGCGATGCTTTCGCTGACAGGTTGCTCCGATGAAATAGAATATGACACCGGCGAGGGGGAAGGCCGCATCCTTCTTGGCGCCATACTTAACAATGACACGAAGGTGACTGCCCGTGCCGCCGAGCCCGACGCCGAGCTTGCATCGAACACCATCATATGGATTTCCAACTCGAAAGGAGTTGTCAGGAAATATAACGGTGTGGGCGAGATTCCGGCATCCGGCATCAAGCTGTTGTGCGACAACTATGTTGCCGAGGCCTGGGCCGGCGACTCCGTGCCGGCGTCGTTTGATAAGAAATGGTTCAAGGGACGTGAGGCGTTCACCGTGCGCAGGGGTGAGATTATGCAGGTCGATGTGGAGTGCAAGATTGCGAATGTGGTGGTCGAGGTCAGATATGACGAGCAGCTTCACAACGCGTTTGAATCACTCAGCCTGACCGCAGGGCATAAGGCCGGGTCGCTTACCTTCGAGGGGCGCGAGGACGAAGGGCGTCCGGGTTATTTCATGATGCCTTCGTTTGACAAGGATATAGCCTACACCATGACCGGTGTGTTGGCCGACGGTACCGAGAAAACCGTAAGCTCGGTTATCGTTAATGCCAAACCAGGAACGAAATATGTGTTGCGGGTCAAGTATAACCCCGAAGGGACGCCCGATATAGGTGCCGGTCTGTTCTCCATTGATGTGGATGAGACCGAAATCCTTGTAGAGGATAAAATCGACATTGTATCAGCCCCGGTCATTACCGGTTTGAATTTCATGATTGACAAACCGCAGACCGGCGAGGCAGGGCAATGGACGGAGCGTAAGGTGTGGATTCAAAGCACCTCGCCGTTGAAGTCGGTGGAAGTGGACTGCTCCACGTTTAACGACAATCTGGGCATACGCCCGATGTTTGAAATCTTCGGCATGGATCCTTCTTTCGTGGCGACGCTTGAGAGCAAAGGTTTCACATTCGTTCATCATACACATGAAAACGAGGATAATTCCGGATTCGAGGAAATGAAGCTTGTGTTCGGCGCAGAATTTCTGAACGTTATCCCCGAAGGGGAGCACCCCATAAAAATTACTGTTACCGACGAAAACAACCGCACATCGTCGGCTACAATCGACATTCTGATTACCAATGCGCCTGTGCGCACCGAGGAGATTTCGAATCCTGCCGCAGTGTGGGCTACCAAGGTTACACTTAGCGGGACGGTGCTCAAGGATGGCGACAGTGGTTTCGGTTTCGACTACCGTCCTGCCGGGACCCAGCAATGGGAGCATGTCGATGCCGACGTTGCGGCACGAGCCATTGCCGTAGGCTCTACGTTCACTTGTGAGATTTCAGGACTTACCCCTGGCACTGAGTATGAATACCGTGCCGTGTCGGCCGGTTTTTCAGAGACCACGGTGCGCACGTTCACCACGGAAGGTGCGCAGCAGCTGAAAAATGCCGGATTCGAGGATTGGTCGCAACCCGACAAGCCCTGGCTTCCTTACACCGGCGAGGCCGATATGTTCTGGGATTCAGGCAATCACGGGTCTACTACGATGAATAAAAACGTTACTATCCCTTCTGAAGATAAAAAGCATTCGGGTAGGTATTCGGCCAAGTTGGAAAGCCAGTTTGTCGGTGTGGCTATGCTTGGCAAATTTGCAGCCGGGAATCTTTTTGCTGGAAAATATCTGAAGACCGATGGTATGGACGGCGTGCTGGGATGGGGGCGTCCGTTCGCTTCCCGTCCGAAAGCCCTTCGAGGATATGTACATTATACGCCCGGGACGGTCGGTTACACTTCGGATAAGGCTCCTGATATTGTGAAGGGCGGCCCGGATAAGGGCATAATATATGTAGCCATAGTTGACGGCACGACTGAAAGCTATGGGTCTGAAAAGTGGGCTTGTGTGGTAAAGACCAAAGCAAGCGATGCCAATTATTTCAATCCCAAGGGTTCGAATGTGATTGCTTATGGTGAGAAGGTGTTTGACTCGGCAACCACTGGCGATGCCATGATTGAGTTTGAGATACCGTTGGTGTATGCACGCACTGATGCCAAGGCCGTCAATGTCATCGTGGTATGTTCAGCCAGCAAAGGGGGTGACTATTTTGCCGGAGCAGCAGGATCGGTGATGTATATTGACGATTTCGAGCTGGTTTACTAACCTATAATCGAGCATACCAGGATTCATATCCTAAATACTGGAATGTAATACTTCGCATAGTGCCGTCCCGGTGAAATCATTTCACCGGGACGGCACATTTTACGGTGTGGGATTTTTTGCGTAATTTTGTGTGATAATCTTCGGAAAATCAGATTAAAATTGTAATCCTATGGTAATCAAACGTCTATACAGATTCATGCTGCGCAGTTTCCTGCCGCTGTTCCTGATGACGTTTTTCATATGCCTGTTCATAGTGCTGATGCAGTTCCTGTGGCGCTATATCGACGATTTGGTCGGCAAGGGCTTGGAAATGCATGTGATAGGCGAGCTGTTTTTTTATGCCGCGCTGACGATGGTGCCCATGGCGCTGCCGTTGGCCATATTGCTTGCGTCGCTGATGACATTCGGCAACCTGGGCGAGCGGTTCGAGCTTACGGCCATGAAGGCTTCTGGCATATCGCTTATGAAGGTAATGCGCCCGCTGATTGTGTTTATCGCCTTAGTTGCGATAGGGGCGTTTTTCTTTCAGAACTATGTGCTCCCTGTGGCGCAGGCCAAAATGTGGACACTGCTTTATTCCGTGAGGCAGAAATCACCTGAATTGGAAATTCCCGAAGGTGTGTTCTACGACCAGATTCCCGGCTATAATTTCTATGTGGAGGAGAAGGACCGCGAAAGCGGCACTTTGTTCGACATGATGATTTATGACGTGTCGCGCGGTTTCGAAAACGCGCGCATTATTTTAGCCGATTCGGGGCATCTGAAACTTGCCGACGACAAAGAGCACCTGTTCCTGCAACTGCATTCGGGCGAGCAGTTTGAAAACCTGCGTGAAAACAGTGCTGGTGGAAATTCGCAAAACCAGCCCTACCGCCGCGAATCGTTCAAGCTCAAGGAGATATTGCTGAAGTTTGATGCCAATTTCAACCGCATGGATGAAAGCGGCATGCGCAACCAGTATGTGGGGAAGAACATAAGCCAGCTGCGTGCCACGATTGACTCGGTGACCCTGCGTGTGGATTCAATCGGTGCGGGATATGCCCGCGACATCAAGGAGCGCGATTATATGCGGGTGCCTTACTGGCGCGAACGGGTGGTTGACGGCAACCGTGTGAAAATGAAGCAGCAGCCGGTGGCTATGGAAGCTCCGCTCGACATGGATTCTCTTTTTTATAAGGAGAAGCCTGCAATGGTGGCCTCCTATCTGTCGCAGGCATTGTTGAAGGCTCAACGGGTGAAGCAGGATTATGAGTTCAAAAGCTATGCCATGGATGCTGACCGGGAGACCATACGCCGCCACGGCATAGAGATGCAGAAAAAATTCACCCTCTCGTTTGCCTGCCTGATATTCTTCTTTATCGGCGCCCCGCTCGGTGCGATTATACGCAAAGGGGGGCTTGGCACCCCGCTGGTGATTTCGGTGATACTGTTTATCATCTACTATATCATAGACAACACGGGCTACAAAATGGCCCGTGACGGGAAACTGGAAGTGTGGATGGGTATGTGGCTGAGTTCTGCAATCCTGCTCCCGCTTGGTGTGTTTTTCACCTATAAGGCGATGAAGGATTCGGCTGTGTTCGACCTTGATGCATATAAGAACGTGGTTCGCCGCCTGACCGGGAAACTCAAACGCGAGTTGGAGGTGAAGGAGTTCACGATGCAGGAAGTCGACCCGGAGGTGGCTGTCGGGCTGTTGGGGAAACTCCAGGAAGCCTGCAACCGGTTGCGCGATGCATATAAGGGGATGGGGGTTTTCAAACGGATGTATTACCTTTTCCGCAAATTCCCGGTGCGCGACCAGGCACAGGCTGTGCTTAACGACACCGTCGACTATCTCTCCAACTCTCGCCGTAAGGATGTAATAGCGGCGGTGAACCTCTACCCGTTCCAGCTTACGGTGAGGAACGTGGGGGAGGCCATACGTGTGAACTCTCAGCTTATTACGTTGTTACAACAGGAGAAATAATTATAGGCATTCCGTCGGAGTCATCCCGGATGATGCGGCGGCTTGTTTCAAATCCTACAAAACATTGATTCTACAATGGCAGACATGAAACCGGTGGCCGAAGGGCACCAAAACGGACAAATCAAGCTTGATTCAATCGAAAGTGCCCTTGAGGATTTCCGCGAGGGGAAAATGGTGATTGTGGTTGACGACGAGGATCGTGAAAACGAAGGCGATCTCATTGTCGCTGCCGAGAAAATCACCCCCGAACAGGTAAACTTCATGCTCAAAAACGCCCGCGGGGTGCTTTGCACCCCGTTGACGCTTTCGCGTTGCCGCGAGCTTAACCTCGCCCCGCAGGTGGATGTGAACACATCGGTGCTCGGCACACCGTTCACCCTCACTGTCGATAAACTTGAGGGGTGTTCCACAGGTGTTTCGATTCATGACCGTTGCGCAACCATACGCGCCTTGGCCGATCCGGCCTCGACCCCCGCGACCTTCGGCCGTCCGGGGCATATCAACCCGCTTTATGCACAGGACCAGGGTGTGCTCCGCCGCAGCGGGCACACCGAGGCTGCCGTCGACCTCGCACGTCTTGCCGGGTTGCAGCCTGTGGCTGCCCTGATGGAGATTATGAGCGATGACGGCTCCATGGCCCGTCTGCCCGAATTGCGCCAACGTGCCGACGAATGGGGGATGAAGCTTATCTCTATCCGCGACCTTATCGCCTACCGTCTCGAAAAAGAATCGTTGGTCGATGAGGGGGTAGAGGTCGACCTGCCCACATGTTACGGGCATTTCCACCTTATCCCTTTCCGTCAGAAAAGCAACGGGCTGGAACATATAGCCATCATCAAGGGTGATGTCAACACTGACGAACCGGTGCTGGTACGCGTCCATTCGTCATGTGCCACCGGCGATATATTCGGTTCTATGAGGTGCGATTGCGGCGAGCAGTTACACCAGGCTCTCCGCATGATTGAACGCGAAGGGCGTGGGGCAGTGGTATATCTCAGCCAGGAGGGGCGCGGCATCGGCCTTATGGATAAGATTAAAGCCTATAAACTTCAGGAAGAGGGGATGGATACCGTTGAGGCAAACCTCCATCTTGGTCACAAGGCCGACGAACGCGACTATGGTGTCGGGGCACAGATTCTCCACACCCTAGGTATCAGGAAGATGAGGCTTATGACCAACAATCCCGTCAAACGCGTCGGCCTGGAAGGCTATGGCCTGGAAGTGGTGGAGAATGTGCCTATCGAGATCGAACCAAACGATTACGACCGCTTCTACATGTCGACCAAAAAGCACCGCATGGGGCATATCTTGCGCCGTGTCGACTAGGGCAAAGCCCTTTTCGGGCAATCGCCGGTATCAGCATGTGAAAATTTAGTCGAAACCAGTCTTTGCCGACAGGCTTTGACCTTCCATCCTTTTATAATTTCCCGGACACAGCATCTTATATGACCCATATGCGGGCATATGCTGGCGGGACATTATAAAATGACGGTTTATGATTCGAAATCAAGATAGGAACCGCACCCCTAAAAATTGTTTTGCAGTTTTTAAGGGGTGCGGTTCCCGTTGTGGGTCAGGATTTGGTTCCCGGCATATGATGTTATATGGCTGGAAACCGGCCTGACGAGCTAAAATCGGCATTGTCTTGATTAAAATTCGACTTTATCCTTGCATAATTGAAATAAACTTCCTACCTTTGCATCCGTTAAAGACAGGCATCCAGGCATAATCCTATGCAACGCCTGTTTTGGAGAGATGGCAGAGTGGTCGATTGCGGCGGTCTTGAAAACCGTTGAGGGTAACA